>Ga0134123_10000021_pt1 | contig 96228 bp, 83 predicted proteins | sample KB303_FD_96460 | JGI IMG/M metagenome (GOLD analysis project Ga0134123, IMG submission 96460) | Terrestrial soil microbial communities without Nitrogen fertilizer from Kellogg Biological Station, Michigan, USA - KB3-0-3 | ecosystem: Environmental > Terrestrial > Soil > Unclassified ...
CCTCAGAGCCTGAATTGCCGATTGACATGATCCAGTTACAAAAAGAAGAAGGGCTAAAGGCCATGCATCAGCTTAGCGAAGAATATGGCGGTACTATTAATGCAGAACATCTGGTCCTGCAGGGAATCCCTAAAAATGAAATTCTCGATGCCGCCAATGAGTGGAAAGCTGATATAATTATTTTAGGCACTCACGGCCGGACCGGGCTCAGCCACCTGATATTGGGCAGCACGTCTGAATATGTGGTACGCCATTCAAAAGTTCCGGTGATGGTGGTACCTATAAAAAAAGATTGAAGATTGAATCTTTTTTCATATCCAATCTTCAATCTTCTGAACACTTTTCAAATCTGATCAGTGCTGAACATAAAATTTCAGCATTTCGCGCCCTTCCGGGCCATTGACCTCAAGATAATAAAGTCCGTTTTTCAGGTTGCTCACATTTAGTTCGTATTGATTGGTTCCTGTTGAGGAAGGTTTTTCAACCGAACTATAAGCTGTTCCGAAAAAATCCCTGATCGTGAAATTTATTCTTTGTGCATTCAACGATTCGTGTGTAACAATAATCCTGTCCGATGCAGGATTGGGAGCAAGAGAAAGCGGAGCATTGGTTGTGAAGAATGCAGACTGTGACCAGGCGCTTAATATAATCACACCGTTAGACCCGCAAACTCCCTGTACCTGCCATTCATAAGCCATTCCTCCAAGTAATCCGCTTATAGATTTTGAATTTGTTGCTGAAGTTGTATTGGTCCATGCAGCCGTATTAGATGGCCTGTAACGGATGTTGTAGGAAGTTGCACCTGTTGAATTCCATGCAAGCTGTACTGTGTTTGACGAAGACACCACAGCGCTGAGCCCTGTCGGAGTGCTGCAGGTAGTAGTTCCCAGGGTTTGAAAATAAGAGGATGAGCTCCATGCGCTGAAAGTGACTGTGCCTGTAACGGTATCCACGCACCTGCTCCTTACCTGCCACTGGTAAGATGTTGCAGGAGTCAAACCTGTTAAATTTTTTGAATTCGTTGCAGAGCCTTTTACAGTCCATGCAGTAGTTCCTGTAGGGCGGTAACGCACTTTATAAGTGGTAGCCCCCGTTGAATTCCAGTGTAATGTTACACTGGTACTGGTATTGTTGGTTGCAGTCAATCCTGTCGGGACTCCGCACAAATTACCCGCACAGGATAACGTAGTGAAGAATGCGGAAGGAGAAAATGCGCTCAGTGTTACGCTGCCTGCTCCGTTAGGGCAAGCCGCCTGCACCTGCCATTCGTATTGCGAATTGCAGGTAAGGCCGGTTAAGTTCACGCTGGCTGACTGGCTGGTAATCATTGTCCAGTTTGCGCCTGATGAAATGCGGAAACGCACATTGAAATACACATTATTGGAAATGCTGTTCCAAGCAAGTGTGGCCGTGGTTGAACTGATGTTGGTTGATGTAAGTCCCGTTGGGGCGGGGCAGGGCGTTGTTTGACCGGTAACCTGGCTGATGCTTAACACAAAAGCCACGATCAATGAAGTAAAGTAGAATTTGTTTTTCATGTTGATAATAATTTTTGATTTTACAGGGGTTAAAGGTAATTGAACACAATGAAAAAAACAAGTTTATTCTATCACCAGTTTCTTATTTTCAAAGCTCGTTCCATTACCAAGTCTTACCAGGTAAATTCCTTTTTTAAGAAATGAAATATCCAGGTTGATTTTAGATTCAGGATTTAAGATTTCAGATTGAAAAACTCTTTTTCCTAATATGTTAATGATTTCGTATTTCAATGGTGCTGTATGTTTAATGTTCACATGGAGTTGAATGTTTCCCGATGATGGATTGGGAGCAATGGTAAAATTACCTGCTAAACCGTTCATTTCATTTACTCCCACCGGCAGACAGCCCGTTGATACGGTAAGCGCGTTTCTTAAGCCTGACATGGTAACATTCATTCTTGCAAGCTGTCCTACATTAAAAAGATTCATGCAGTTGTCATCCGTTCCCTGCATAAAATTCATGAACATCGTACCGTATGGTGAATTATTTCCATTGCAGGATGTATCGGGAAACTGGGGGCATCCTGAAGGCATTGCCGGTTGCGATGGCTGGCAAACATTTGCAATCGAAGAATCGCAGTTAACGGGAAAGTGTATGAGGTTTAGCCAATGCCCGGTCAGGTGCGTGCCTACTCTGCCGAGATTAAAGGGAGGCAGGGTTCCCGGAGCGTTAGGCCCCCCGACACATTCGTAATGCAATACCACTCCATCTGTCATCGGATTCCCTCCCGGAAAAGTGGCAGTGCCTGTAATACCGTTGGCAATGTTGCATATCCAGATATTAAAATAGTCATTGTGAGGCCAAATGTTATCTCCTCCCTGTCCAGTAGATTTTACATCATCAACGTTCGAAAACGAAGTTTGACTTGTCTGTACAGTAACAATACCCGAAGTAGACTGGCCGTTAGGATCACGCTGGGCAAGACAGAAATGAATTTCGGACGCGGCTGCACAAGGCTGGAATACAAAGGGTGTATTTATCGTATCTGCATTTTTCCGCTGGAAATCATCATTCAGCACCTGCAGCTGGTCAAGAATTCTTGCTGTTGAAATATTCTGCGCTGCTGTGTTATACACCACATGGAATACTACAGGAATATAAACAGGTACTTGTGCAGCTGAAATACGATTATTAATGAATGAGTTCATTTGGGCATTAAACGCTTCCTGGTTTTTTTTAAATACGGCATCATGCTGCATAAGGTTATTATTATATTCCTCTGTTCCGCAAACGCGTGAGCTTTGCGCAGAAGCTGTAAAAAGAATCAGCAATAGGTGGAGGGTTGTCAGGTATATTTTTTTCATAGTAGTGATTTTTCTGATTGTCAATCGTCAATGTTCAATTATTTTTTACTGTACCACAATTTTTCTTGTCACTCTTTCTTTTCCCAAGTTTAAACTTACAAAATAAATCCCGGCATCATCCAGTTTCACTGCGGCATTTTTAGTCTCCGGCTTTGCATGATAAATGATTTGCCCCGGCATATTTCTTATTTCCACTTCATCAATAATTTCAGCGCTTATAATTTTAATTTCTCCGCTGCCGGGATTGGGAAAAACAGTTATTTGATGGAAAGAATTGTTTTGTTCTGCTAAACCTGTTGTGCTGTTTGTTTTTGAAATAAAAACATCGAGTTGAACGCTTGTATTTGTTAAAGTAGTGCCCGAAAATGTAACGGCAGTACTGTTAAAAAAACCCGTTACATATATGCTCCCGTCTGCAGCCACTTTTACAGCATTGCCTTCATCTAAATAATTGCCCCCGGTAGAGCTAAGCCAAATCAAACTGCCTGCAGCATTATATTTTAATATGCTGATATCACCGGCAGTGCCATTTATCAAAGCACCGTTCATATAAACTGAATCGTCAGAAAAAGAACAGGCAACATATACATTTCCATTCATGTCAACTGCAGTGCCGTTGCCATCATCATTATCAAGGGTTCCGACAATGTTTGCCCACTGAAACGCTCCGGATGAATCATATTTGGCAATGAAAACATCTTCAGCGGCCGCGGTATCAACTCTGAAGAAATTAAAACCGCTAAAAGTAATTGTGTCGCTCTTAAACTCTCCTGATATAAATGAATTTCCATCCAGATCGACTGCAATGCTTTTTCCTTCATCACTATATTTTCCTCCGGCACTGTTTGCCCACAGTGCATTACCTGATGAATCATATTTTGCTAAAAACATATCACCATACCCGGCAGTTTTTAAAACTATGTTCCCGATTGTCATTGAATCAGAAAATATACCTGTAATATATAAATTACCTGTTGGATCTGATTCGATGCCGACACTGTAATCATAGCCAGGACCTCCTGCACTTTTTGCCCATATAACATTGCCTGAGGAACTATACTTTACAATAAAATAATCTGCTCCCCCGGCATTTACCAGGTTAGCAGTGCCGAGGGTGATGGAAGAACTGACAAAATCACCGGTAACTATGGGATTGTCATCCGCATCGAAAGTGATACCATAGCCTTCGTCAAAATCAGTTCCTCCGGCACGTTTTGCCCATTGTACATTTCCGGCTGCATCGTATTTTACAATAAAAAAATCATATTTGTTACCGCCACCCGCATTAAACAGCGTGTCATTGCCAAAAATAAGCGTATCGCTTTGAAACGAACCTGTAACATATGAATTACCATTTCCGTCAACTCCTATGGCCAAAGTATTTTCGTGTTGTACACCTCCGGCCCCTTTTGCCCACAGTAAATTACCCGAAACATCGTATTTCGCTGTAAAAATGTCAAATGAAGTTCCGGAAGAGTTTGCATTATTCAGGGTTATGCTGCCAAATGAAATAGAGGGACTATAGAAATATCCCGTTATATATGAATTTCCTGCTAAATCAATTGCAATACCGGTGCCTTCTTCACCTGCCATCCCTCCTGCACTTTTGGCCCATTCCCAGTTGGGCGATTGCCCGGCTGCCACCATAACGTTATACAACATAAGGATGATGAAGTAAATTTTATTTTTCATTTGAATGCGCTTAAAAAAGTTTAGCAAAGCGAATGTACGAAACAAAATACTTACGACTGTATCACATAATTCACCATCAGGGCAGATGATTCCTGTTGCATAAACCGGCTTATCGGAGGTATACCGGGAGAAAACACAGTTCGTTCTTATTCCTTCACCAACTTATTCTTTTTAATTACCCCGCTTTTGTTTCTCACTTCATAAAAGTAAATTCCTTTTGCAAGATTTTCCGTGTTCAACGAAACAGAGTTAATAAATTTCTGCTGAAATAATTTTCCTGATGCACTGTCATATAAAATAATTTCAGAAATTTCATTGTTGTCTAAAACAACAGTTAACGTACCGGTAACAGGATTGGGATATATCGTCAATTCATCATTTTTATATTCATTAATTCCCGTGCACACAGATAAGGAAACATCATCCACATAAATAAAATTATTCGGATAAAACGGGCTGGTGTTTACCACGTATTTATTTGTATTCTGATCATCCTTAAAATTTCCGATGATCATATAATTTTCTCCACCCTGGGCTGTATAAGTTCCCGAAAATAAAACCCAGCTTGCCGTATCTGTGCAATAATAATTTAAGGCAGGATTGGAAATTTGAGGAGTATAAGGAAGCGTGTTCACCGTATTGACTGCCGTAACCGGGACGTTAGAAAAATATATTCCCAAACCGTCAGCGGCATATTTGCAGCAGTTAACCAGGCTCACATACATTTCAAACCGGTAGCAGGTGCCGGCTGCAAGGGGGGCGGTCAGCGTGGCTTCTATATACTCGCGGTAATTTAACCCATTGTCACTGTAATTTATAATAGCAGCATAACCGCCTCCGCTGTGGGCCGCCTGGTATGAGCTGCAATCAAGATTTACGGGAACATCTACGTAACTCCCTGCCGGTGCGCATTGATTAAAATAATCCGAAGTGCCGCCCGTGGTAGGCTTCATCCAAAAAGACGCAGAGTCAATCTGCCCATATCCTGACGGGCAGGCAGAAAACATTTCAAAATCTCCGTTCGTAACAAGGTTTTGGGCAATGCAGCAATTGCACGCCATTAACACCATTAACAAGTAAATTGTTTTTTTCATATAGTTGGATTTTAAAGTTATAATGGTAATGCTCCTGTGAAGCCCAAAATTACAATCTAATTATGCAGAAAAAAATCATCCTAATGTATGATTTTACAAGAATCAAAGTAAATCATTTAATCAGGCCCCACCTAACCTCCCCAAAGGGGAGGAATCCCAACGCGCAACCCCATTTTGATAGAACATAATCTCATTTTCTTGAAGAAGACTGCCCGTGCGCAGGCATCCCTCCCCTCCGGGGAGGTCAGGTGGGGCTTTAATAATCCCCGCGCATTCTTTGATAATATCCGCGCATGCCAAAACCATAAACCTTACACCAAAAACCATAAACCTTAAACCTTGACTCCTCAACATCTTCATGTAATTCCCATCAACCCCCTTATTTTCAACCCCTATATTTAAATATCTTTGCGCCCTCAAAAACCAGTACATGGAAACACCCTTACGATTCATTAAAATAAATTCAATTATCTTAGCAATCTTCATGGTATCAAACATAAGCTTTGCAGAAAGCGATACTGCAACAGTAAAAACAACCAACCCCCTGTTCAACCAGTTCAATAAGCCCATTGCATTTGGCGATCTTAAAGCGGAGCATTTTAAAGATGCCGTTTCGCGAATAGTTGACAGCACCAAAGTTGCTCTTGATAAAATCATTGCTGTAAAAGAAGAAGAACGCACGTTTAAAAACACGATGATGGTGCTGGATGGAATTTACGAGCATTTGAATACCATTGCTTCCGCCATTGACCTGTTGAGTAACGTCCTCCCGGATGAAGAAAAAAGAAAAGCTGCACTGGAGCAGCTTGCCGTTATTACAAAGTATTATAATGAGCTGCAGCTTAACGAAGACCTCTATAAAGCGGTGAGAGAATATGCCAATACTCCCGAATCGGATGTAATAAAAGGGTACCAGAAAAAATTCCTTGTTGAGGTGAAGAAAAGATTTGAACGTAACGGTTTTGCATTGCCGAAAGAAAAAAGAGACCAGTTGAAAGAAATTCAAAATAAGATTGCCGATATCAGCATCAAGTTTAATGACAATATCGAATCGTACAATGATTCATTGATCATCACCGAAGCTGAATCAAAAGGCCTCCCGAAAGATTTTCTCGAAGCCCGTAAAACAAGTGGCGGCTATAGCATTGACCTTTCCTATCCTTCTTATTATCCTTTTATGAAATACTGCGGTGATGAAAATGCAAGGAAAAAGCTGTACCTCAAATTTACCAACCGTGCGCCCTCCAATGAAAAAGTGTTGAACGAGTTGCTTGAAGAAAGAAAAAAACTGGCTGCGCTGCTGGGTTATAACTCCTATGCAGAATATGGAATGGGTGATAACCGTATGGCGCATGACGTTGAAACCGTCTGGCATTTTGAAGCAAGCCTTACAAATAAATTGCGCCAGAAAGCCACCAAAGATTATAATGAATTGCTTGCGATCAAATACGGAGATGCGGCTAACCCGGCAAACGGGCAGAAAGTGATCAATCCATGGGAATCTTCCTATTACACAAACAAACTTTTGGAACAGAAGTACCAGGTGGATGGCCAAAAGGTAAAAGAATATTTCGAGCTGAACAATGTATTGAATGGTTTGTTTCAAATCACTCAGCATTTATTTAATTTAAAATTTGTGGAAGTACAAAACCCGTCCGTGTGGCATCCTGATGTGCGCATGTTTGAAGTAATGAAAGATGATAAAATGATTTCGAGATTTTATCTTGATCTTTATCCGCGTCCTAATAAGTATGGCCATGCTGCATGTTTCGGAATCATTGGAGGAAAAATGACGGCCAATGGATATCAGTACCCGACAGCATCATTGGTATGTAATTTCCCTAAACCGACAAAAGACAAACCCTCGCTGATGCCTCATGGCGATGTGGAAACTTTTTTCCACGAATTCGGGCATGTGCTGCACAATATGCTCACCACATCCGATCTTTATTATTTTGCCGGGACTAACGTAGCGCAGGATTTCGTAGAAGCCCCTTCACAGATTTTTGAAAACTGGGCATGGGAATACGATGCGTTGAAAATGTTTGCCAAACATTATAAAACAGGTGAAATTCTTCCTATGGATTTGTTTGAAAAAATGAAAGCATCAAAAAATGCCGGGTCAGGATTGAATACATTGCAGCAGGTTTATTACGGATCGCTCGATATGACTTTGCATGATAAATTTGATCCCGAAAATAAGAGCATCACTACAACTGATGTTGTAAAAGATCTGCAAAATAAAATCACACTTTATCCTTATCTTGAAGGCTCCCACTTTCAATATTCATTCGGTCATTTGAATGGGTATGGCGCGGGTTACTATGGCTACCTCTGGTCAAAAGTGTATGCGCAGGATATGTTTTCAATTTTCAAAAAGAACGGCATCATGGATCAGAAAACAGGAATCCGTTACCGTGACATTATCCTTGCAAAAGGCGCATCCGATGATCCGATGAATCTTGTAAAAGATTTTCTCGGAAGAGAACCCAACGATGAAGCCTACCTCAAAGACCTCGGCCTGTAATTATTTCTTTTGGTGTTTTTGTGATTTGGTGGCTATTATCTGCTGCTGAATTGCTTTTTAGTAATTTCGACACCTGTCATTTCTCATGAATCTTCTTATTAAAAATATTAAAACACTTGTGCAGGTTGAGGAAAAACCTGTGGAAAAGGTTTCAGGCGTTGCAATGAAAAAACTTAATTGCATCAATGACGCTTTTCTTTTAGTGAAAGATGGTAAGATTGAAAATTTTGGTGAAATGAAGAATTTTCCTCAATCCGAAATTTACAATCCGCAATCCGCAATCAAAACACTTGATGCTTCCGGCAAACTTGTTTTTCCCTGCTGGTGCGATTCACACACTCACATTGTATATGCCGGCTCACGCGAGGGCGAATTCGTTGATCGGATAAATGGATTGACCTATGAAGAAATTGCAAAACGCGGTGGAGGAATTTTAAACTCTGCAAAAAAATTGAACGCAGCTTCGGAAGAAGAACTTTATCTTTCGGCCCGGAATCGTCTTGAGGAAATTACGAAGTCGGGTACCGGTGCAGTTGAAATAAAAAGTGGTTACGGTTTATGTACGGAAGGAGAATTAAAAATGCTTCGTGTAATTAAAAAACTAAAAACAAATTCTCCGCTTACTATTAAATCCACTTTTCTCGGTGCTCATGCTGTCCCTGGAGAATATAAAAACCAAAAAGAAAAATATATTGATCTCATCATTAATGAAATGCTCCCGCAAATTGCAGAAGAAAAACTTGCAGATTATTGCGATGTATTTTGTGAAAGGAATTATTTCACAAAAGAAGAAACAATAAAAATTTTGAATGCCGCAATAAAATATGGGATCAAAGGAAAAGTTCATGCAAACCAGTTGAGCAATTCAGGTGGAGTGCAGGCCGGAGTAGAGTGTAACGCCATCAGTGTTGACCATCTCGAGTATATAGGCGATGATGAAATAAAATCCCTGCTGGATTCGCAAACAATGCCGACACTTTTACCGGGGGCAGCTTTTTTCTTAAACCTTCCAAATCCTCCTGCACGAAAAATGATTGATGCCGGGTTGCCCGTAGCAGTGGCAACTGACTATAATCCCGGAAGCGCTCCTGCCGGAAATGTGAATTTTATGATTTCTCTTTTGTGCATTCAGTATAAAATGACACCTGAAGAAGCTATTAATGCAGCTACAATAAATAGTGCTTACGCAATGGAAGTAAATAAAGAGCTTGGCACGATTTCAAGAGGGAAAAAGGCAAATTTTTTTATCACAAAGGAAATTCCTTCTTATACTTTCATTCCGTATTCCTTTACAGGCAATCTCATTGAAAAAGTATTTTTGAATGGAGTGGAACAGAAATAAAATTTTTATTTCCATTAATATTGCACTTGAATTTTCGTTTTAATTTAATTATTTTATGAAACAACTTATCGAATGTGTTCCCAATTTCAGCGAGGGAAATGATCTGAATATGATTAAGCAAATCACCGATGCCATTGAAAGTGTTGAAGGGGTGCTGCTGCTGAATGTTGATCCGGGCAAAGCAACCAATCGTACCGTTGTCACGCTGGTTGGTGAACCCGCACTTGTTGCCGAGGCAGCTTTTCGCGGAATAAAAAAAGCAGCCGAATTAATTGACATGAGCAAGCATAAAGGAGAGCATCCGCGTATGGGCGCCACGGATGTTTGCCCGTTCATTCCGGTTGCAAATATTTCTATGCAGGAAACAGCAGAGTGGTCAAAGAAATTAGGTAAGAGAGTAGGAGAGGAGCTGAAAATTCCTGTTTACCTGTATGAAGATGCACAATCAAATAAAGAAAGAAATAATCTTTCCATTATCCGTGCAGGCGAGTATGAAGGGTTTTTCAAAAAAATAAAATTAAAAGAATGGAGTCCTGATTTCGGTCCTGCTGAATTTCCGGCAAAGCATGGTGGAACGGTAATTGGCGCGCGCGATTTTTTAATTGCATACAATGTTAACCTGAATACAAAATCAGTAAAGCGGGCAAACGCTGTTGCATTTGACATTCGTGAAGCAGGCAGAGTAAAAAAAGATCCGAAGACGGGAAAAAATCTGTTGGATGAAAAGGGAAATGAAGTTCGTATTCCGGGAAAACTGAAAGGTGTAAAAGCGATCGGCTGGTTTATTGAAGAGTACGGAATTGCGCAAGTGTCTATAAACATTACCAAATTTAAAGAAACACCGCTGCACATTGTTTTTGATGAAAGTCAGAAAAGCGCGGCTGAACGGGGGCTCAGAGCAACCGGATCCGAACTGGTCGGATTGATTCCATTATCAGCGATGCTTGATGCCGGAAAATATTTTTTGAAAAAACAACGCTTATCAAGTGGTGTAAGTGATGCGGAACTCATTCACATTGCAGTGAAATCAATGGGGCTTGATGAACTTGCACCATTTGAACCGAAGAAAAGAATCATCGAGTATCTCTTAGAAGATGAAAAAAAATCACCGTTAATAAATATGAAGCTGAATTCATTTGCTGATGAAACAGCAAGTGAATCACCTGCACCGGGTGGTGGTTCTATCTCTGCGTATGTGGGCACTCTGGGAATTTCTCTCGGAACTATGGTAGCTAATCTTTCTGCATCAAAATCCGGTTGGGAGGAGCGCTGGAATGAATTTTCAGAGTGGGCGGAGAAAGGCCAGATAATAAAAAAACAGTTGCTTGCGTTGGTAGATGAAGATACAGCGGCATTTAATAAGATTATGGACGCCTTCAAGCTTGCCAAATCAACAGATGAAGAAAAGAAACTGCGAAAGAATGCCATCCAGGCGGCAACAAAGTATGCAATTGAAATTCCTTTTAAAGTGATGGAATTTTCTTTGTCCTCAATGGAGGTAATTAAAGCGATGGCTGAAACCGGAAACCCAAACTCAGTAAGTGATGCAGGGGTTGGAGCATTATGCGCACGCTCTGCTGTTATGGGTGCTTTTCTGAATGTAAAAATTAATTCAGCAAGCTATGAAGACAAGCATTTTGTGAATGATATATTAGAAAAAGGAAATGAAATCGAAGCAAAAGCAAAGATGTTTGAATCGGAAATTCTTGTTTTAGTAAATCAAAAAATTTCTGCTTAGTTTCGTTGAAGGAATTATAGGTTCACGTCAGAATCTTTTCACAGCTTTTTTCGTATGTTGTACTGAATAGCATTTCAATGTTTAACAAACAGGTTTTTAACAGGTACTTTTATTCATTTTCGGTCCAGTTGCTGATTATGCACATCAAAAAAAATCAGATACTGGTGCTGTATTGGCTGTTGCTTTATGGATTTATTACCGAAACTTTTGCAAATAAATTCGGAATCCCTTACTTGTTTCTTGACCCTGAATATATGGGCAAAGTAGATGGGCGTGCATTTATGATTATGGGTTTTGCAACAGGTTTTTTTATCATGGCTTTTAATATCTCAAGCTATATTTTAAACGGGTTCCGTTTTCCCTTCCTTGCCTGCCTGAACAAGACCTTTCAGAAATACACGCTGAATAATTTTGTAATACCTGTCTTATTTCTTTTAATATATATTATTAAAATTTTTATTTTCCAATATGATAAGCAGTTAAAATCTCCGGGTGAAATCCTGGTCAATATCGGTTGCTTTTTATTGGGCGTTGCATTTGTGGTGTATACAACATGGAAATATTTTTTGATAACCAATAAAGATATTTATAAACTGTTCGGAGTGCAGCATGCCGAAAGCGAACATTTTGAAACACTCGCTGCGCGTAAAAAAGGAAATCCGAGGAAGAGAAGATACAGCAGCCGTAACTGGAGAGTTGAAACGTATTTGTCTCTTCCGATCAGAACCAAATTAGTGAGGGATACTTCGCATTACAAAGGTTATATGCTGCAAATGGTTTTCAAGCAAAATCATATCAATGCCGCTGTCATTGAAATTATTGTTTTTATTATTTTTTTTCTTTTAGGCCTGTTCAGGGATTATTCTTTTTTTAAGATTCCTGCAGGTGCAAGTATTCTGCTGCTGTTCACCATGTTCATCATGATCTCTGGCGTATTGCGTTTTTGGTTGAAAGCATGGGCTAACACTGCATTTGTCGGGTTATTTATTTTATTGAACTTCCTGTCGCAGTTTGAAATATTCAACCAGCGCAACAGGGCGTATGGTATTGACTATACCAAAAACCGTCCTGACTATAGCCTGTCATCCATTGACAAACAAAATTCCAAAGAGCAGGTTAAGAAAGATAAGGACCTTACTTTAATCGCGCTTGAAAATTGGAAAGCCAAATGGGTAAAGAAAGGAATAGATAAGCCAAAAATAGTTTTGATGAGCGTAAGCGGTGGAGGAGTCCGTTCTGCTGTTTTTACTTTTCGCTCCATGCAGATGATTGACAGCATGCTGAATGGTGAGTTAATGAATCATACAGAATTTATAACCGGCTCATCAGGTGGCTTGATTGGCGCTGCCTATTACAGGGGACTTTTCTATGAAGAGCCGCAAAATTTACGGAAGGCTGATAATGATATAAACAACCCTTACTTGCAGAACATCGGAAAAGATTTGTTAAATGCCACAGCGTTCAGCTTTACGGTGAGCGATTTGTTTCTCAACATGCAGAGCTTCAGGGATGGAAAATATAAATATGTCAAAGACAGGGCCTATGCTTTCGAAAAGCAATTGAATGATAATACACACAATATTCTGGATAAAAGGCTGAGAGATTACAAGTATCCTGAATTGAAAGCGACTATTCCGATAATGATTATCACCCCGACCATTGTGAATGATGGAAGAACGTTGGTTATTGCCTCTTTGCCTGCCTCTTACATGCTTCAGCACAGTTCATCTTTTGACAGCGAGTTAAAAGCCGTTCCTGACGGAATTGATTTTTATAATTTTTTCAAAGATAAAGATGCGGCAAATTTGAAATTTACCAGCGCACTCCGGTTGAATGCCACATTTCCCTACATCATGCCTGCTGCCTCATTGCCGAGCAATCCTCCCATACAGGCAATGGATGCCGGCATAAGGGATAATTACGGAATTATTAATACCCTGAGATTTTTATATGCGTTCAAGGATTGGATAAAAGAAAACACTTCGGGAGTAGTCATAGTTCAGATCAGGGATAATTTTAAAAATAACAAAATTGAAAACGTGAGTAAGAATACAATTTATGAAAGGCTCACTTCTCCATTTAAAAATGTTACCGGTAATTTTATCCTCATGCAGGATTACAGTAATGATAATGCCCTGGTCACTGCAAAAACCTGGGTACAATGCCCGCTTGATTATGTTCAGTTTGAAATGCCTGAAACGGATGAAAAAATTTCTTTAAGCTGGCATCTTACCGAAAAAGAAAAGAATTTTATTAATTGGGCTGCAGCGAATGTGGAAAATAAAAAATCATTGGAAAAATTAAAAAACCTTTTATCTGTCAAAGGACTTGAAGCGATTAATACCGAAGCTGATTTTAATAAGCAGCGAGCTTCAAAAGCATTTCGTTAAATCTTTTCTTCGGGAGAAAATTCCATTCAAGCTCTGATGACATCGGAACCGGTGTATCAAGACTGCCGCAACGCATAACAGGCGCATCCAGGTGCTGAAAACAATTTTCTGCAATGCAGGCTGCAATTTCACCGGCAATTCCACCTGTCAGGCAATCTTCGTGCATAACGATCACCTTGCCGGTTTTTTTTACAGAATTCAAAACAGCTTCTTTATCCCACGGAAGTAAAGTTCTCAAATCTACCAGGTCGGCAGAAATACCAGGATGCTCTTTCAGGGCTTCTAACGCCCAATGAACACCCAATCCGTAGGTTATAACAGAAAGATCATTTCCTTCTTGTACTGTCCGGGCTTTCCCGATTTCAGTGGTAAAATAATCATCGGGCACTTCTTCTGTTATGCTTCTGTACAGCGCTTTGTGCTCAAAATACATGACAGGATTAGGATCTTCAATGGCGGATGCAAGCAATCCTTTTGCATCAGATGGAAATGCCGGGTACACAACTTTCAATCCCGGTGTGTGAAAAAACCATGCTTCATTCGACTGCGAGTGGAAAGGACCTGCACCCACCGCTGCACCGCAGGGCATTCTTACAACAACATCCGCTGCCTGGCCCCAGCGATAATGCGTCTTTGCAAGGTTATTTATGATCTGGTTAAATCCGCAGGTTACAAAATCTGCAAATTGCATTTCAACAATGGATTTATACCCGTTAATGGCCATTCCCAAACCCGCACCGATGATAGCTGATTCACATAAGGGCGTATTGCGGATTCTGTCTTTTCCGAATTCTTCCACGAAACCCTGCGTGGCTTTAAAAACCCCACCGTATTCTGCAATATCCTGTCCCATGATGACAAGGTTCTGATGCCGCCTCATGGCCTGTTTCATTGCATCAGACAATGCATCCAAAAATCTTTTTTCTGATTTTTTTTCTGTAAAGGGAATTATTGCATGATTGGAAAATGGTTTGTAAACATCTGCCAGCTCCTTTTCAGTGTCGGGAGCAGGATCCTGCTCTGCAAAAGTTATTTCAAGCCCCTTTTCTATTTCATGCCTGATTTCTTCGCGATAATTGTTTATAGTTTCCTGGTCAATTATTTTTTGATTCAATAAAAAAGATTCATAATTTTTTACAGGATCTTTTTGTCCCCATTCATCAAACAGTTCCTGGGGAACATATTTTGTACCCGATGCCTCCTCATGTCCCCGCATTCTGAAAGTTAAACATTCAAGCAGCACCGGCCTGGGATTTTCGCGAATGGATTTTGAAATGGATTCTACAGCTTTATAAACTTCAAGAACATTATTTCCATCCACCTGAATTCCTTCAATACCATACCCGATCGCTTTATCAATAAATTGCTTACAGCGAAATTGTTCATTTGAAGGTGTTGACAGGCCATAGCCATTGTTTTCCACAATAAAAATCACAGGCAAATCCCAAACAGCGGCCACGTTGACAGATTCATGAAAATCTCCTTCACTTGCCCCGCCATCACCGGTAAAAACTGCTGTAGCTTTTTTTGCTTTTTTTAATTTGTGCGCAAGTGCAATTCCATCTGCCACTCCCATTTGCGGACCAAGATGTGAAATCATTCCAACGATATGATATTCCTGGGTTCCGAAATGAAATGAACGGTCGCGTCCTTTTGTAAATCCTCCCGGCTTGCCCTGGAATTGTGAAAACAACCTGTTAAGCGGAATATTACGCACCGTAAAAATTCCAAGATTGCGGTGCATCGGGAGTATGTATTCATCCTGTTCCATTGCCATTGCAGTTCCCACAGAAATGGCTTCCTGCCCGATTCCTGAAAACCATTTTGCTATTTTTCCCTGCCGCAAGAGAACAAGCATTTTTTCTTCTATTAACCGGGGCTTTAAGAGTTGCTTAAAAAGGTGTTTTAAAAAATCATCAGAAAGGTGTTCCCTGTCAAAAAGCATAAAAGCTGAAATTTAATGATTGTGGTTTGTGCTCAAAGTTATTTTAAATTTCATTAATTTTGGAAGTATATCAAAAGACGGAGACTTTCTGTCAATCAAATTGACTCTTCAGAACATAATTGTTATCATCCTGGTCATTGCGGCATTTTCATACATTGCCAGAAGAAGTTATCATAGTTTCAGACATGATGGCACTAAGGAGGGCTGTGAAAAATGTGACGAAATAAAACAGGTGAAAAAGACCTGAAACCCGGTTTTATCTCAAAGCCAAAAAAAAGCCTCCTGATTTCTCAGAAGGCTTTAATTTTTTGATCTGTTCCCGGTTTTAGTGATGGGTAGTATCAGCAGGCATTGCAGCGGAATCAGCCGGAGCAGCAGTCATTGAATCTGTTTTAGCAGCTTCCATAGCCTGCGCTTCAGCAGCTCTCATCATGGAATCAGCAGCAGCAATTGAATCCTGTGTTGCTCTTTCCGTGGCAGCTTTGTCTTCAGCACTGGGACCGCAGGCAGCGAATGCAAACATTCCTGCAAGCAAAGTAAGCGATAATAATTTTTTCATAGTCTGATAATTTTTTATGGTGGCAAAAGTAGTTTTTTTTTTAAACTCACAATTACCCGAGTAGATAATTATTAACAAAATAAAGTTAAATACTTAAATACTTTATTTATTTTTCTTTTTAGCCTCTTCAACCATTTCTTTCAGGCTCTTTGTTTTTGGTTCTTCCTTCTTGGTTGTTGTTTTAGGTTTTGAAGAAGCTTTGGCTTTCAGCATATCCAGTGAATCCTGCATAGCTTTCATATTCGCGGCATTAATGGAATCCTGCATAGCTTTTTCTACCATTGCAAGCGAATCTGCCATTGCTTTTTGTGCAGCCTCGGCTGCCACTTGTGCTATACTGTCCTGGCGTAATTTTTCAGTAGCTTCCTGTTCTTCTTTGCTCGGTCCGCATGACATAAATGTGCATGTTCCGGCAATTAAAATAAGCGATAATAATTTTTTCATAAAATTCATTTTATTTTGTTTGGATGCAAAAATATATTTATTTTCACACATCCAATGCTATTGGCATCTTTTTTTAACCGTAAAGTAATTAAAATAAAAATATATCTTTGCAAAATAATTTTAAACCATAAAAATTAAATAACATGAAAAAACAAATTTTATCAATCTCTTTGTTCATAGCGATGGCTGGTGCAGCTTTATTTATTTCCTCATGCGGTAAAGATGAAACACCTCCTGTAATTACTCTTTTGGGGGATGAAACTGTAACCATTACTTTAGGTGATTCTTATGTGGATTTAGGTGCTGCAGCAACCGATGATGAAGATGGTCAGGTTTCAGTAAGCACGACTGGCACTGTGGATGAATCAACGGAAGGAACTTACACGCTTACCTATACAGCCAGCGACAAAGAAGGCAACACAGCTACGGCCAACCGCACCGTTATTGTTGAAATCACCAGAAGCAATTATCCGGGTTCCTACAACGTTTCTTCAACCTGCACTTCAGGTAACACTACCTATTCTTCTACCATTACTACTTCCGGAACTTCAAGTGACGGAATTATTATAGGAAATTTTGGCGATGCAAGTCTTAATGTTAATGCTACAGTTAGCGGGCATAGCATCACTATCCCTTCTCAGACTCCTATTGCAGGGGTTACAGTTTCAGGAAGCGGTACCTTTAATGGAAAAGCTATTGTTTTAACTATAAGCTATACTGCAACTTCCGGTCTTGGTACTGATAGCTGCACCGACACTTTCACAAAACAATAATTTCTCAGTATCACTCAACAAAAAAAGCTGCCAGACTTACGTTGGCAGCTTTTTTATTTTCCGATATTTTTGCTTCTTTTTAAAAATCCAAATCTTTAGTTAAATGGTTGAGTGTATACGAACCGATTCAGGGAACCGGGATTTCCAAAACCTGGTAGCTGCGCTGGATGCCGATCTCAGGATTCGTGATGGAAAGGACCATTCTTTTTATGCAGGGTTCAACAAGATAGACAGTATAAAATATGTCGTGGTTGCGTATGAGGATAAAACATCTGTGGGTTGCGGGGCAATAAAGCAATATTCTGATGATACGATGGAGGTCAAACGCATGTACGTGCCGCCCCATTTGCGCGGGCAGGGAATTGCTTCAAAAATTTTAAGTGAATTGGAAAAGTGGGCGGTTGAGTTAAATTATAAGAATTGCATTCTGGAAACCGGAAAAAAACAACCGGAGGCCATTGCACTGTATAAAAAAAATAAGTACAGCATCATTCCTAATTTCGGGCAATATAAGAACGTGGATAACAGCGTTTGCTTTGAAAAGAAATTAGCGTAAACCTTATCCCCAGAAATCATAATAATTAAACCATTGATCAGGGAACCGCTTAAGTATCTTTTCAACCTCGGTTACATAATAGTGCAGGAAAAAAGTTATCGCTTTCTCCGTTTCTTCCTGGCCTGAAGTACGATTCATGCTCACAGGCTCCGTTGCGAATAAATGATATTGGCTGCTTTCTTCCTTCATTGCAAAAGTTATTACAACCGGTACCCCGAACTTTGCCGCAAGGTGAAAAGGACCAACAGGGAACTTTGCTTTCTTTCCCATAAAATCATGTTCAATCGTTTTTCCTCCTTCGCGGAAACGGTCGCCATGCATCACTAAAAGCTCGTTATTGTTAAATGCTTCTTTCAGTTTTATCAAATGCCCGAGATCATTTTCCTTAATCGGGATAATATTTACAGAATGTTTGGTCGTAACACTGTCAAAAAACTTTTTAATATCCTCCTGCTCATTCTCATACATCAGGATATTGATTTTAGTATCCAGCCGGTTCAACAGTTGACCTGCCACATCCCAGTTACCTACGTGAGCGCTTAATAAAATCCCACCTTTTCCGCCTGCGCTCATTTTATCAAGGTTTTCTCCGCCTTCATGGATCACTTTGAAGTTTGTTTTAATTCCTGAAAATAAAGCCACCCGGTCAAGAATGGTTTGCCCGAGCAAATAATAATTGCGGTAAACCTTTATGCGGGATTTGAAAGCGGGATAACCTAAAATGTTTTTGAAATAGGAATAAATGAATTTATTGGTATCAGAAAAAACGAAAAAGTAAAAGGAAACAAAACGCAGTAAAAAATATGCCGGCTTTAAGCCGAATGTTTTGAGAAAGAAGAAAAAAATTTTATTTCCGGTGAGGCCGCCTTTAGTCTTTCCTTTCCATGTCATGCCGATTGCTTTTCAGCCACCTTGCCGATCACGTAATCATAAAAGTTCTGAAAAGTATGGATGTTCTGAAAATCCTGTGCCACCACTTTGAAACCGAAATTGCTTTCGATAACCACTACCAGGTCAACATAATCAAGGCTGTCAAGTTCAAGTGTTTCGCGAAGGTTTGCATCGGGCTTGATCTTACTGCCGTCTACCTCAAACTCGTCCACCAGGAACTCATTGATTTTTTCTATTATTTCTTTATCGGTCATTTTATGGTCAGTTGCCTGCAAATTTCGTAATAATTATCGAAGAATTAGTACCTCCGAAGCCAAAAGAATTGGACAGGAAGGTGTTAATATTTGTTTCTTTAGTTTCAGCAGCAATATTGAGCTTGACTGAATCCTCATCAGGGTTTTCAAAATTTATGTTAGGTGCTACAAAAGAGTTCTGCATCATCAGCAGGGAATAAACGATCTCGCTTGCTCCGGCCATCCAGCATTCATGCCCTGTCATGCTTTTTGTGGAGCTGACATGCGGGCGCGAAGTTCCGAAAATTTTATCAATTGCCTGTGCTTCGGTTTTATCTCCTGTCGGAGTTCCTGTTGCATGTGCATTTATGTAATCGATATCCGATCCTTTCAATCCTGCATCCCTCATAGCCATCTCCAGTGATTTTACCTGCCCTTCAACACTTGAATTGGAAATATGAGCGCCATTGGAAGAAAAACCATAACCGGTAATTTCTCCTAAAATGGGAGCTCCGCGCTGCAATGCAGATTCTAAACTTTCAAGAATAACAGTAGCCGCTCCGCCACTCGGGACCAATCCGTCACGGTCGCGGTCAAAAGGCCGTGATGCTTTTGCCGGTTCATTTTCTCTTGCCGAAAACGCGCTCAATCCGTCAAAGCTGCCAAATGCAAAGCTGTTTACTTCCTGCGCTCCTCCGCAGATAATTTGTTTCTGTAATCCCGTTTTAATCATTAAATATCCCATGCCGATAGCATGTGATCCGCTGGCACAGGCTGCGCTGATGGTAAAATTAATTCCTTTCAGTTTTAGGATCGTGCTGAGGTTCATGGTCACTGTTGAATTCATGCTCTGAAAAATTGAACCCGATCCTACGAGTGCCGTGTCCCGTTTTGCCCTTATGATGTCCACAGCTTCAATCACTGCTTTGGCGGAACTATCATTGCCAAAAATAATCCCCGTGTCATTTGATTCAGGAAATTCAGGGTCGAGCTTTGCGTAAGCCAATGCTTCCATGGTTGATAAATAAGCGTATTCAGCTTCTTCCGATAATCCCACACGCGCTCTCCTGTCTAATTTGCCTTTCAGCTGCGGCTTTTCAACAATGCCTGTGAGGGCAGACCTGTACCCGTCTGATTTTCTGATTGCATCAATACCAATTCCTGATATGCCTTTGAAGAGAGAATTTTTTACCTCTTCAATATTTTTTCCGAGACAGGAATAAATTCCGATTCCTGTTATTACTACCCTGTGCATTTTATTTGGTTGATTATGTTAATTAAGTTAATTATGTTAATTCGGTAAGAATCAACAATTAAATCATAATTAACTTAATTAACATATTTTTACTTAATTAACTAATTCACGAATACAATCCCCCGTTCACTGAAATTACCTGGCCGGTAACATAAGATGCTTTGCGCGAAGCAAGAAAAACAACCACTTCTGCCACCTCATCCGGCTCACCAAAACGATTAACAGGAATCAATGATTTAAAATCCTTTTCATTCAAATCTTTCGTCATGTCTGTATTGATAAAACCGGGAGCTACTGCATTTACTGTGATGCCACGTCTTCCTACTTCCTGCGCAAGGGCTTTGGTAGCTCCTATAACTGCCGCTTTTGAAGCTGAATAATTCGTTTGACCGGGTAATCCTTTTAATCCTGACAAAGATACGATATTAACCACTCTCCCGTATTTTTTTACCAGCATATCTTTGATAATAATTCGCGTCACAAAGAAAAAACCATCCACACTGATGTCCATCACGCGGTTCCAGTCATCATTGCTCATCCACATCAGCAAATTATCCCTGCGGATTCCGGCATTGTTCACGAGCACTTCAATCTTTTTATCGGTATTGCTTTCGATCCATTTTTGCAAATTACTTTCCACCTCGCTCTCTTTTGAAACATCAAACTTCATCAGCTCTGCAGTTGTTCCTTTTTCTTCCACTAGCGATTTTGTTTTTTGAGCTTCCTCATCGTTGGAAGCGTAATTGATGAGCAGGTTATAACCCGCCTCGGCAAGCTTCACACAAATAGCTCTGCCGATTCCGCGTGAACCGCCTGATACAAATGCGTAATTCATGATTGGTTAGTTATTATTTAAGATCGCCACAGATTCACAGATTTAAATCATGGAAAAATAATTTAAGTTCAAAGTTTTTAAAATAATGTCTTATTGCTTGTTGTTGTTTCCTAATCTGTGAATCTGTGGCGATGACTTAGTTTAATTTTTTCCTGTTATCATAAAGGAAATCACGAATTTTCCGGATGTCTTCATATTTAGTCGTGTCCTGTTCAAACCGCGGAACCAATTTACGCAGGTCATCAAATATTTTCATGGAGAAAGAAGAAAGCCTGTCATGAAAATTCAGGTAATCTATTGCCTGCAATATGGTGATGAATTCTATTGACAGAACTTCAAATGTGTTTTCAATAACCTTGTTTGACATCAGCGCAGAATTCGTTCCCATGCTTACAATATCCTGGTTATCGTTGTTGCTCGGAATGCTGTGGACATATACCGGGAAGCATAGTGATTGATTTTCCGCAACTGTGGAAGTGGCCGTAAACTGTGCTCCCTGCATCCCTAAGTTTAACCCGAATTTACCGAGGTTGACAAAGGGCGGAAGCTTTTCATTCAAACGCGGATTCAGCAGGTAATTAAGCTGCCTTTCGGCAAGCATGGAAAGTTTTGTGATGGCCATTTTTATTTTGTCCATCTCGAACGAAACATAATCGCCATGAAAATTTCCCCCGTGAAATACATCTCCATTCTTGCTGTCAATAACGGGGTTGTCATTTACTGAATTCAATTCATTGACAATAATATTTTCAGCGCTTATCACCGTATCCATCACCGGCCCTAGTATTTGCGGAACACAGCGAACCGAATAATATTCCTGCACCTTGCTGCGAAGAAGCGTATCCTCCACTTTCTTATTGTATAAATGATCCGCCCGCTTTCTCACCGATTTGCTGTCAGCAAGGAAAGTCCGCATGGCCTGCGCCACTTTTTGCTGCCCCTGGTGCAGTTTCACTTCGTTCAGCTCTTTTGAGTAATGGTCATCATACGATTCCACAATTTCAGAGATCATCACCGATGCAGCAATTGACCAGTACACGAGTGAATGGGAGTAAACTAAATTGAGCAATCCGATCCCTGTCATAGCCGAAGTACCGTTCATGATCGCCAAACCCTCACGGAATTTAATTTTCATCGGTGACATCCCATGATCAGTAAAAGCTTTTTCGGTTTTCACCATTTTTCCGCTCACAGTTACTTCTCCTTCACCGATCATCGTCAAAGCAAGGTGTGCAAGCTGCACCAAATCACCGCTTGCCCCCAAACCGCCATGTTCATAAATAACAGGGCAGATATTTTTATTGATCAGATCTTTTAATAAGATGACTGCATCAGGATGGATACCTGAATAGCCTTTTAACAGTGTATTGAGCCGCGCCACCATCATGCTTTTTACAAAAACTTCGGGCAATGTTTTTCCCGATCCTGTGCAATGGCTGCGAATGAGGTTGTACTGCAATTGCACCTGCTCATCTTCGTTCACGCGGTACTGCGCCATCGGCCCCAAACCGGTATTGATTCCGTAAATGACCTTGTCTTTTGAAAAATTTTCGAGAAAAGCATAATTCGTTTTTATCTGCTCCAGAACTGCCGTGTCTATTTCGACAGGCTCGTTTGCAAACAAAACCTTTTGCCAATCCTCAATGCTGAAATTCCTTTTTCCGGAAATAATCATTTAATTCTCGTATGCGGTCAGGTAAAAAAGCCTGCAAATATCAGAAAGTTTTGGTAATTGGTTGAAGGAAATAAAAAAGCAGGTATTTTGGAATACTATTGCGTTGTTTGTGAAAAAAAACTAATCCCGGGCAAATGTTCATTTTAACGACTTATCCCGTGAAAATTTAAAATAGTATTGCCAATTATTAACGCTATTATAATGTATGGTTAAATGAAAGTATAATTCTTTATTGCAATCATGAGGAAATGTTGTTTCTTCTTTTAGCCGGGCATCCACCCACCTTGTAAATTGTTGTCCCCAGGTAGTTGTTAATTGAAGATTCAAAGGCTTTCCGTTTTTGCTTACTGAAAACTTAAAGACAACTGGTTGTCACCATATAAACAATGTTTGAGGCTTCGGCTGTAATAGTCATTATTAATTACCCATTCAATTGATCTGCGCAACTCTGAAAGGAATTTCTGGTTCCCATTCACATAAGAAACTTTTACGTGTGCCGATGAATCAGCACAGCTTTCGACTTTATAATTTTCAAGACAGGATAAATAATTGTTTAAAAAGAATGAGTAAAGCACCGGTTTGTCTTTATAGTATTTATCATCATTTGATAGTGCCTGCGGAAACTCTCCCCGTACCAACTTACCATTTTCATATTTTTCAACACAAAATGGCTGCTCTGCAAAATCGGCTGTCCATTTACCATCGGGTTTTCCATTCACAATTTTTCCTTTGGCAAGTATCTCATTATAACATGAGCCTGTGTTTCCTCCCACATAGTCTTTAAAATTTCCGTTGCCCTGGCTGACTTTTAATTTTGCATCCTCATCATAACTGGTAATTAATAAGGTATCGGTTTCGGTAAATTGCAATGTTCGGTCAGGCGATCCATTTTCATGAAAAAATTCCCATTGGCCGAAAGGTAAATTATCCCGGTAATTTCCCCTGCAGAATGCTTTACCTTCCGGGTAATACACTTCAAAATATCCATTCCTTATACCATGCTGATATGTCCCTTTAGCCAATAATTTATTTTCAAGGCTCACATCTTCAAAGTAGCTGTCAAAATTCGCCATGGTATCGAGTTTAACATAGCGTATAAAATCAGCGCATTCCTTTTCTGTGAAATTGCCTCTTTGGTTAAAAAACATCCTGATGCTGTCGCCTTCTATAATTTCATAAAATGTTATTTCGGTCTTTTGTCCGAATGTTGTACGGCATAATAACAGCATTAAAATACAGAAAAGTCGGAAGTACATATTGTTAATTGCTTTGAATAGAGTTATACTTTTACTTTGAGCTAACGAAGGAGGGACAGGAAAAAAGCATTCAAATATCAGAAAGTTTTGGTAAATAAGCAGGCAGTAGAAAGTAAAGAGTAGTCAGTAGTCGGTAAACACCGCGAGAGCGGGAGAAAAAACACCCACCACAGGCAGCATATTTAATTGCCGAATGAAAAATTTTTTGATTCATGCCAGCTCTCACCCTTTTCTAATGCTGACGCCTCTACGGGGCTTTGTTCCCGACTATTTTATTTTTTTACCAATATGTTTGTCCCTACGGGACAAAAGAGCCGGTAAATTTAAATTATTCTTTTCGGACACCTTTGGGCTGTGCGACTGGCAGGTGGAATAGAACGCGGATAACGCGGATTAGGCTGATAAATGCAGATGTTTTTATCGTTGAAAACAATTTTGCAGCAGGAGAAATACATTCATTATTATAACCATTGCATGATTGGTGAAAAACCCCAACTACAGGCAGCAAAAGTTAATTCCTTTGTCCCCCTTTAGGGGACAGGGGTAGAGAAATAGAACGCGGATAACGCGGATTAGGCTGATAAATGCAGATGTTTTTTATCGCTGCAAACAATTTTCCGGAAATGGAAGTACTTTTTTATTATAACCAAGGCAGCATTTGCAACCTGACAGGGGCTGCGCGACCTGTCAGGTGGAGGGATTAATAGTAAATTATTCGCGTAAATTGAATTGTAAAATTTCCCTGCGAAATAATTGCAGTATTTGTTGTGTCAACTTGTCCAACTATTATCGAACCACTTGGCGCGATTGTATTACCACCAATATGTTCCCAGTGTGCAGCATTTAAATCAAAATTAATAGTATAATCGAAATTTATTGTCTTTTCGGTAAGATTGCTTATTTGCAATGCCGTAGAAGCACTTATTGCAGGGCAAGTAGTGCATTCATTTGGAGTATTATACGTAGTAATGGTCTGAGTAAATTGAAAATTTGCAACTGATTGATTATAGAAGGCACTTGAAACATTAGAATCAACCAAATTTTCATTGTGATTGCCGTAAGAATAGACAGGTGTGCAAGCTTCTTCCTGGCACTTATAACAACCCTCAAATGATAAGGCCGTTAGAAATAAAATACTAACTGAATAAAACTTTTTAATTTTTTTCATATTATTTTGTTTGATGAAACCAGATTGCATTTTTTTTTATTATGAAAATAATTTAAAACACCCTACCATATATTGGTAACTTAATTCCAATTACAGCATAATATTTCACTTTCTCGCTCTTTTTTGCAAGTGTGGCCATAATATCCACAGTAATAGGCACAGATTGAGCTTCCACATAATAGCCGAAACCAATCAGATGACTATAATTATAGAAATTATATGCAAAATTTAAATGAACCTGTGTATTATAAGCATTCCGGATAAAACCATAACCATATGAACCTTTTAAAAAATTAGTAAAGTGATGGCCGTCTTTTATAAGTGGCATTATACTTATATCATAATCCGTAAAGCGATTTCCTTTTTTTGAATACTTCCTGAAATTAGCTCCGACTGAAGAAGCTATGGTCAAATTCGCTGAATCCGCATTTAAAATCTCGTACCCGGGTGCAATACTCGCATAAACGATTAAGCTTTTCCAATTAATTTCTTGTGAATCTTCACTTATTTGACCAAAAGAACTTCGGCAAATCAATATACTAAAAATTATTATATTTATTTTTATATTCTTCATAGTTTTTTAAAATTTCTCCACACTGAACTATTAATTTTTTTCCAAGTGAATCTATAACATTTGTGGTATATTGCTTATCCTTAAATGTAATTCGCATAAAAATTGCCTGTTCAAATTGCTCCTGATAATTCAGCAATAAGGAATCGCTTTTGATCGTTTTGTTAAGAACAATATGTGAATATGAAAGGATAGCCATTTTTTTTGCAACAAGTTCTTTATGGTTTCTAATGACACTATCAATCGGGTTATATGCAAAGGTTTTTGTGATTTCTGCAACCGAATTTGTTTCCTCCTTTATAACTCTGTATCGCTCATCGTAAAAAGCATTCCTGTATTTTCTTACATCAATCATGTTTTCAGTTTGAAAATACTTAAAAATTCCAAAACATAAAGTTGCGGCAGAGATAAAAACCGTAATAACCTGGGTTAAATTAATTTTGTCTTTTTCATTATCATTATTTGAATTATTTTGTTTCATAGCAGGAAATCGACATCGCACATAGTTTGATCTGTAACTATTTTGTTCTTTCATAACTTACAAGACAGATTTTTAAAAAATAAAGTAAAATCATTTCCTTTTAGTTAATTTAAATTTCTCCCCATAAAGATATGATGCAGTACCATTAAACCATATTTCCTGGAAGGTTGAATTTACTGAATCATAAATGTAAATTTTATCCAGGTTAACCGCAGGAACACGAATTCTGTATCCCTTTTGTTTGCCTGGGATGTTGACTCGATTCCATATTCCAATTACTTCCGTACCATCATTTGTCCTCAATTTCAAATTATTTGTTGTAACACTATCCAAATCTTTAAATGAATAAAAACCAGAATCTTTATCTGATGCATTTATTAATTCTCCCATCCACCACTTTGTTTTGCTATATTCGACAAGAGTCACCTTAGGATCAGAAGGTGCTACTGTTTGAGCAATACTAAAATGTATATAAAATTGAAAAAAGAGCATGGAAATAATTATCTTCATTCTCATATTCTTAATATTCTTTTAAATCAAATTCTTATAGTTCAAGAACAATTAAAGTCAATTCGTACTGATGTTTCCATCTTGCGGAAGGCATACAAGCAAAAAATTATCACCCCTTGTTATTTTCCGCACTGGGGAGTACAGGTTGTTATTAGGTGACATCAAACAACACTTCAAACTTAATATCTTTAACTTAATTTACCAAATAATTTTAGAAAATATTTCCGTCCTTGTTAGTGCCATTACAAACAATTATAATTTTTAATATTTGAATTTCGGGTCATCAAAGGGTCATTCAAAAGTAATTTAAAATTCCATATCTCCAAACCATAATATGGTGCGTTGGATCTTCCACGAACGGTGCAGAAGCGAGCGTTAAGAAAATTCCAGTGGACTTTTTAGTGAGCTGTCAGATTGCAGGGCTGAGTTGTTTTTATTTTTTTTCTGAAATCTTATTCTGACGGTTAAGCAAGTGTGTTTAAGCCCCACCCCGGCCCTCCCCGAAGGGGAGGGAGTTGGCCAACGCACCATGTTATGATTTAAAAATTATTATTTGTGGCATCCCGCAGCCCGTTTTTTTTGATTGATTTTTCTGATTTTCTTACACCTTTATAACATGGAGTGGACTGCTGAAATGATGCCTGGAGTATTTTAAATTGCTCATATTAAAATGTTTAAACTGCTTTTTTACCTGCTTATGCTTTACAAGTCTGTGTCTGTGCTTTGCAGGGAAACATCCATGCTGTCATGCTGCCGCTTTATGCTTGATCATGGAAACGACATGCTGTCGCGCTACCGGTTCATGCTTGAAACGGAACTGATCATGCTGACAGGCGAAAATGACATGCTGACACGATAAAATGCGATGTTTCGAAAATTCCTTTCTATGCTTACACGGGAAATGTTTATGCTTTGATGTGGAAAGGCTGTGTCAAAAAGGGGAGAGGGTGTGTTTTGAAAGTTTTATAACGTGTAAGGGAAGGGATGATCTGATACCACAAATTTACACTAATTAATTCGTGAAAATTAGTGTAATTAGTGGCTGAAACCCCGTAAAAAACTCCCCGCTCAACGGCTCATTGGCGCTCTCGTTGAAAAACCTTCCCCGGCACAAGTTGTAACCTGCAGGGCGCACGCTTCAGACTTGCGCCAGGGAGGGATAAATTATTTATAATATGGTCAGCTGTTTCTGATCCTGGACCTCACCATTACAAATGAGAATTACATTATAATTTCCAGGTGTATAATTTGATACATCTATAGTAGTTGCATTTGCAGATGTGGTTAAAATATAATTATTACTTGCTCCGCCAGCGTGGGAAATTACCAGGTAAGCCGATGAGGCATTCGCTGCATTATATTGCACGGTCACCATGTCAGTTACCGGGTTAGGCGATAAAGATTCTATTTGAAACTCACTTACCTGCACGGTTACATCATCGTAACTTGTAAACCCATCGCTGAGAGCTACTACTTCCAGCTGGTACGTGGTGGTTATTTCGGGCGAAGCTGTAAAATCAGGGCCTGAGTAGATCAGGTTCCCGTCAGGGTCATACCAGTTAAAGTACGCAGATTCGCCTATAGTATTTGCTGAAAGCGTAACGCTTTCGCCTTCCCTGATGGACTCATTGCTTCCGCCATCAGCTCCAAAAAGACCTCTTACAGGTTTGCGGATTTTATATAATTCCCCTCCTATGATTTTATCATCTTCTGAACGTGTTTGAATCACATGGTAGTCAAATTCAGGTGTTGCATCTATTTCATCAGTAAGGAAATTGAAGCTTAAGGTCATGGTGCTTCTTTCCATAGGTTGATAACGAAGATTTTTTAACGCTGCAGGACTGCCTGTAACAACTAACTGGTGGCAATCTTCTCTCCTGATACGAATGTTTTCCCCCTGGTAGCCGCCCGCCCTCCATTTATCCCAGGATCTGTCGTCAAGTGTTATTTTGATTTCAGCCTGTTCTGTGATCGGCTTACCTGCGTGCTGGTCATCTACTTTAAATTCGAGCTTATAATTATCCTCATTGTCACGGAAGGGATTACCAACAGCAATTACTCCGCCTACCTGCCGGTCGCTATAGCATTCCGTACTCGGAATCGGGTCTAACAGAGGATCAATAACTGTAATATTTTTCCATGCAATGTTATTATTGTTTTTTACATTGTCGTAAACACTGGGAATTTCCGGATATGTCATGGGATCATTTGGCGAATCAATTCTTGACAAGAGGCAGAAATGCCATGGTTCCGGGTTAGCACAGGCATTATAAAGCGAAGGGTCAGGCATATTATTCCATGTAAACTCCAAAATATCGTCACTATTGGCAGGTATATTAGGAATTTGCTGAGGAGGAGTAAGTTCACCGCCCATTGGGGCATTGATATTACCTGCACAGGGAGGTGTTGAGCCGTCCCAGGGAGCAGGCCATGCAAGCGCGGTTGCAGCTTTAGCGAAATAGGCATGGAGCAGATCGGTTGGAGTACTTACAAAATCAATACAGCTCAGATTTCGTATTCTTACGTAAACATAAACCGGGTTACCGGTATATATCGGATTTTCATGAAACTGATTAGTGAAACCATCCTGCTGGTTTCTAACCCAGATATCATCGCTGATCCACATGATAGTACCGTGGGGATCCGGTTCAACTCCATTATCGTCCGGTACATCTTTAGTATATAAATCAAGCATATTAATTTCTTCACCGTCCACCTGGGCAGGTAAAGTAAAAATAGGAGGATTGTTAAAAGTCCATTGAGTTTGAGCATTCGCAATAACTGCGTTGCCTGCAAAAGTAACGTTAGAGCCGGGTCCGCCCGCTAAAACCGGGATAGCGCCTGACGCATCAATGGCCTGCAGATTATTTGCAGCAGTTGCCGCATACACCCAATCATTGAGATATGACACTGCTAATTGCGAAGTGCCAAAGGTATTAGTTCCGGTAATTATAGTCGGACTAACTGTTCCTGTGGCGATATCTATCCAATACACTCCGACACCCACGGCCCCTACAAGCAATTTAGTGTTATCGGGTGAAAATGCTATACCAGAATAAGCCTGGTCAACAATACCGGGCAGATTATAACCGGTAATTCCGTTAACACCAAGGTTGGTATTAATATTTCCTGTTAATGGATCGAGGTGAATTAAAGTTACATCATTAACGGGCGTGCCGATGGGTTTTTTAAGATTTGCAAATGCAAGCATTTCCTGGTTACGTGAAATGACGACCTGCGAGGTTGAAAAATCGTTGGCCGTTGTAGTGGAATGAATAACAACAGGTGAAGTTATTCCATTTGCATCGAGCGTGGATTTAATCACACTTCCTGAGGTGTAGGCTTCGCTGCCAACAAAATAAACGTTGCGCGTGTTATTGGAAAGCAGCTTGCTCACCGCAATGCTTCCGATATCGTCTAACTTAAGCTCGTCTACGAAAAGATGTTTTTTTCCCGGTGTTATTCCTCCTGTGTTGCCGTTTAAGGTTATGTCAAACTCCGAATACCTCAATTCCTGTTTATAAAATAACAGGCAGTTCGGGCAATCATTATAAACTAAAGCGTAAAGATAAATTATATAATATTTATTGCAGTTGAGCGGTACCGGTACTATAATAATTGCCGGGCCCATTCGATCCTGGGAAAGCGGAAATGGTGAAAAGTCTTCAATGAAAGATCCGTTTGCAGCATATATATTATTTTCACGGACATAAAAGAGCATGTTGCCTGATGCATCATACATCCCATTTGCCGCACTTATCGCACTTGCCGCAGGGACACCTGTTATGGGGAACACAGCAGCCGCTGCGGTGAAATCCACTCCTTCTCCGTTAAAATACCATTTTTTTAACTGGGGCTGTGCATATAAATTACATGCACCGAGAACTGAAAGAGCTAAAACAATTCTCTTAAAGCTTCTGAGATTGATTTGAATTTTTTTCATGATTTTTTTTGATTTAATTGGGTTTGATTTTAATTGATAACTATTTTTTTTAAGAAATACTTTCGGGTTTTTTTATTTTCAATTTTCAGGAAGTATAAGCCTGGCGTAACATTATTTACATTGAAGGTTATACTGTTATTGCCATTGAAGGCGCTGTTCTTTCCAGGTAAATTTACTTGTCTTCCAAAGGCGTCAGTGAAATCAATTTCCAGGTCTGCCGCCAGGGTTTGTTTACAAAAAACAGTAAGCTGATCGTCAGCAGGATTTGGATAAATATTAAATTCGGTTTCTTTATTTCCCGGTTCTTCAATGATTGATAATTGACAACCGGGAACCACGCACCCAAACGAATCGGTTTTAATGAGGTATACACAGCCCGGACACGTGCCAAATGAATATCCGATAATTGCATAACCCTGGTCAGAGGTTTGAATAATGTTGTATGACTGATCGTCTGAAGAATCACCATATGTTCGGGACCATACCAAAGGCGAGTTAACAGAAAATTTTTGAATCAAAATATCTCCGTTAGGGGCATTAGGATTATTGAGAGTTGTGCCCGTTACAACAAATTCATTGGAGCCAGTCAAAACACCTTGTTTAAAATAATCGCTGTTGAGTCCACCGGTTACTGATGTCCAGATAGTATCACCTGCAGAGTTTGTTCTTACGAGATAATTATCCCAATCGTAAAGAAAGGTCTGGGGATTATAGGTTGACTTATTCCCTATTACTATATACCCTGAGTCAGGGAGCTGAAGAATATCATAGCCGTTAGTAGAGCCTACTGTATCATGTGGAAAGAATTTACTCCACTGAACAATTCCCATTGAATCCATTTTAAGAAGAAACATGGTTTCATAATGATTAGAATCAACCGGGTTAGGATAAAGAGTTGCCCCCGTGGAAAGATAACCGCCATCTGAAGTTTGTATAATAGCATAATTATTCGCGCCACTGTACGGACCAACCCAAGTCCTTGTCCAGAGCGTATCTCCGTTTAAATTGGTTTTAACAAAAAAAGCAGGCTGACCTGAAATGGCGGAAGTTCCTGCGAGAATAAGCCCATTGTCAGAAGTAGCTTTAAAATCAAACATACTTTCGTTTTGATTGCTCCCATAATTCTTTGTCCAGATCGTATCACCATTATTATCCATTTTAATAAGGAGAAAATCCCTGTCAGCAGGATTTCCGGTAAAAGCATTTGAATTGCCGGCAGTATAAAACACTGTATCGTTTAGTTGTGCAATCCTTATCTGGACCCATTCGTTACCGCTTCCTGTAAATGTATGCCACTGCTCAATTCCCATAGAATCGGTTTTCATGGTCAGCAAGTTTATATAGTTGATAGCGATGCCTTGTGTTCCTGCAATCATATATCCATCATCACTGGTTTGCACAAGGTCAGAACCTCCTTCAGCATGGAAGCTGTAATCATATTTTTTTTCAAATGTTATTTGCTGTGCGTTGGCAGAAAAAAATAAAAAGGAATAAAGTGTAAGGATTTTTATACAGGGATCAAAAAGGAGAAATGTTTTCATGTAGGGGATCAGGGTACTCTGTTTATTCAAATTTTAAATGCGAAAATAAGAACGCAATTATGAAAGAAAATAATCTTGCAAGGATGAATTTAAGTGCCAAGCTAATATTTGAATTTAACAAAAACAAATTAGTTTTTAAAAATCATACTTTTATCGTACCAGTTGAATTCAACATGTTTATCAGAAGCGGAAGCTTTTTAAAATATAATAAAATATTAAATACCGGCACCCTTTCTCATTTCACAGGTATACACTGACGTTAGGGAGGACAAGAATGAACAAAGCAAGGAAAATATATGTCCTTAATTAGCTTGTGTTAATTTGATTTTACAAACAATTAATTCGAAATCTCCCGGGTTACCTGTTTCATACTTGTCTATTTTACGATACACAGGAACACAATTTGAATCACATTGAGAATAAAATATAGTTTTGCTAAAAATTAACAAACAGTTCATCACTTAAATTTTCATTCACAGTATCCTTAAAAAACTTCATCACGCTTTTATCGCCCGACTTTTCATAAAAAGAAAGTTCCTTCAACCGCATCGTTTTTTTTGAAAAAGTTAATTGAATATGATCAAATACAGCAGCAAGCCGTTTTTGTTTCGGCAGCAGCTTCACAACATAAACTTCATCATTCGAAAAATAAACAGGCTGGTAAGCTTTGGTGGAATTAAATTCACCATTAACAAGGGTCAGCATCATCTCCTTTATTTTTCCGATCACCTGGTTAAAAGAAGAAACATCTTTTTCCTTTTCTTCCTCCTTTACTTTCACCTTATCGCCATTGATCAGCAGAACATATTTGGAAGGAGCATCTTTTTCCCAGCGCATCTTATTTTCTTTTTTATAATAAAAAACACCTGTTGATTTCACAGGCTCTTTCAAATAAGAAAGAAATTTTTCCTCGGTAAATTCAGCTTTTATGGTCTGCGTGCTCAGAGAAGTTTCTTTAAGCTTGGAAAGAAATTCCTTTTCATCCGTCAAAGGTTTCACATCCTGTGCAAAGAGGAACTGTGCAGAAAATACCAATGTTAATAATAAAAGATTGTGCTTATTCATAATTTGAAGTCGGAAGTCAGAGGACGGAGGACAGAAGGCAGAGGTTTGAAGTTAGAATTTAGAGATATGTGGTGTGAAATAGTATACATAATCTGACTTCCGACTGCTGTCCTCGGTCTTCCCCAAAAGTATTACTTTTGCACCCCTTTTAAATGAATAAAAAATTAATCCCGTAATCATTCATTTTGCTTTTAGGACATCTTCTTAATAAGCTTAACAGCTTTTGCATCAGGCATAAAGTCTTATTTTTTTTCTGCCTTGCAATATTTCTTGTTGTCGTAATCCTGGGAATATCACGCTTGAAGGTAAGCGAAAGTATTTTTTCAGCATTGCCAAAAGGGAAATCATTTGAGCAATTCAGCAAGCTCATCGAAAATAAAAATATTGTCAACCAAGTGGTATTTTCCATTAAAACTTCAGGAAAAACAGATGCCGGTGAAGTTCAGCAACTGCTTGATTCGTTCGGAGATTCTTTAAAAAAAGTTTCGGGAAATTTATTGACAGATATCGCCACCACGCGCCCCGATATTGAACAGCAGGTTTATTCATATTATTATTCCAGCTTTCCTTTTTTAATTGATTCGTCCACGTATAAACTAATTGATGAAAAGATAATAAAGGATTCCATCGCGCAATCCGTAAATGCTTCTTACGGTCAGCTCACTTCTCCCGGCAGCCCTTTTCTCAGGCAGTTTATCCTGAACGACCCGCTTTTTATAACAGGAAAATTTTTCAAAGAATTAAATGTCATCAATAACACACAGGGTTATATTGTGGATGACGGAATTGTTTATTCAAAAGACAGGAAGCAAATTTTTGTAACGGCTAAAACAACATTTGAAAAAGGCAATTCTGAAAACAATGTAGTGCTGTATAAACGCCTTCATGCATTTGAAAAAACGTGGAATGCAAAACATGCACAATTCCCATTTGACTTTTTCGGAACCTTTGAAATTGCAGCAGAAAATGCCATACAGGTAAAGTCTGATGCAATGACCACCGTAGTTATTGCACTGGTATGCATTGTCATCATACTCTTCATTTACTATCGAAGGTTGCTGGTACCATTCTATTTTATTTTACCCGCAATTTTTGGCGGGTTGTTTGCGCTTGGTGTCACCGGGTTTTTCAAACCGGATATTTCAGCCATTTCCTTATCCACGAGCGCAGTTTTGTTCGGAATTATTCTCGATTATTCGTTTCATTTTTTCACGCACATCAGGCACACGCATTCACTTTCCCAAACCATTAAAGAGATGAGCGCGCCTATGCTGATCGGCAGCTTTACAACTATTACAGCTTTTTCTGCATTGATGTTTACCAATTCACAGGTGCTTAAAGATTTCGGATTGTTTGCCGCGCTCAGTTTGTCGGCAGCAGCTTTTTTCACCCTTACGGGGCTGCCGGTAATTCTCAAAATATCCCGGTTCGATTATAAGCGCATGCCAGCGGAATTTTCTTTTTTTAAATTACCTGCCATCTCCCCCGGGGTCAAATACACCTGCTTTGGATTAATCATCATTCTCACCGTTGTTTTCTTTTTTCCTGCAAGCGAAATAAAGTTTGACAGCGATTTGGAAAACCTCAGTTATCATACGAAGGATTTAAAATTGAAAGAGCAGGAGCTGGTAGGGATCAACCCGCAGTTTGAAAAGAAAATTTATGTGTTTGCCGAAAATGAAAAATTTGAAAATGCTGCAACCGCTAATTTTAAATTGTATGAAAAATTATCAGGTCTGAGGAAAGAAAACAGGGTGAATAATTTTTTGTCGGCAGCGCCATTTTTTATTCCCGGAAATATAAAATCTCAGAGAGCTTTGCAATGGAATTCCTATTGGAACATCCATAAGAAAAGTGTTTTTGAAAACCTTGATGAATCGGCTGATAAATCGGGATTTAATGCAGGCGCTTTTAATGGATTTAAAAATTGGATTGATCTTAATGTTACTTCTGAAACAGCCAATGATTCTTTAATTCACCTTCTCTCCCTCGACAACCTGGTGGATTCACAAAATGGTAAAACAAGATTTATTTCAACTGTCGTTATAAGTAATCAAAATCTTGCGGGTGTAAAGTCACAGCTTGGAACAATTCCCGGAATAGAAATATTTGATCCGTCAGAAACTGCATCAGGGTTGCTTTCGCTTGTGGAAAATGATTTCAATTATCTATTGCTGACGTCTTCCCTCATTGTTTTTTTTACCATGCTCCTGATTTATGGAAGGATCGAGCTTACGCTCCTTACATTCCTGCCCATGCTCGTTAGTTGGATCTGGATTTTGGGAATTGCTGCATTATTAAACATCAAATTCAATTTTGTGAATGTTGTGATTGCCACTTTCATTTTCGGGTTGGGGGATGATTTCTGCATTTTCATTACAGACGGTTTGCTGCATAAATACAAATCGGGGAAAGATACTTTAAGTTCGTACAGGGCAGGTATTATACTTTCAGCGATTTCGACCATCATTGGAACAGGCGTTTTATTTTTTGCAAAGCATCCCGCCATTCACTCTGTGGCAACCATCAGCGTTTTGGGAATAACGATTATTTTATTTATCTCTTTTGTTTTTCAACCCATCCTGTTTGATGTATTTGTTCAGAAAAGAATTGAAAAGAAAAAAACTCCTGTTTCTCTTTTCATCTTTATCATTTCTGTAATTGAATTTACGTATTTCGTAGTGGGATGCTTTTTATTTTATTTTATCGGGTTTATTTTAATAAGCCTTCCGCTGCCGAAAAAGAGAAAGCAAAAGCTGATGAATGTATTCCTTTCATTTTTTGCAATGACGGTGCTTTACAGCGGTATCCATGTGCGCAAGCAATTTTTTGATAAACATAATTTACAGCTCGAAAAACCTTCCATCATCATTGCCAATCACTCTTCTTTTCTCGATATTCTGCTGATGATCATGCTGCATCCGAAAATTATTATACTCGTAAAGAATTGGGTGTACAATTCCCCGTTGTTCGGTTATTTTGTCCGTTATGCGGGATACATTTACACGGAAACGGGAACAGAACAAAATCTTGAAGAAATAAAAAAACGCATTGCTGACGGCTATTCGCTTGTCATTTTCCCGGAAGGCACACGTTCGGTTGACGGAGAAATAAAACGGTTTCATAAGGGAGCGTTTTACCTTGCGCAGGAAATGAAACTGGATATTACACCTGCATTAATTCATGGCGCGCATTATGTCCTGCCAAAAAATGAATTCCTCGTTAAGCACGGTGAGCTGAACGTGAAAATACTTCCGAGAATAAAATACGCTGATAAATCGTTTGGAGAAACGTACAGGGAACGTGCAAAAAATATTACCCGTTATTTTAAGCAGCAGCATAAATTATTCACGGATGAACGAGAGTCGGCAAAATATCTTTATCACCGGGTTTTTCAGAATTATATTTTCAAGGGGCCCATATTGGAATGGTACATTCGCATAAAGTGGAAATTAGAGTCGGATAATTTTCAGCGTTATCATGAAATTATCGGTGACCGTAAAAAAATAGCCGACCTGGGCTGCGGATACGGCTATTTATCATTCTATCTCCATTATAAAAACCCTGAACGGAATATCCTCGGCATTGATTATGACGAGGAGAAAATCGAAATTGCAGGCAATAATTTTGACAAAACTGATCGCCTTCAATTTCAGTCTGCTGATTTAACAGAATATGAATTTGAAGAAAAGCAGGATGTTATTTTTCTGAATGATGTGCTGCATTACTTAACGGAACAAAACCAGGAAACCGTTTTGCAGAAATGCTGTGATGCATTAAGCGAAGATGGGATTTTAATGATTCGCGATGGAGTGACGGATTTTAACCAGCGTCATGGCAATACCAGGCTCAGCGAATTATTTTCGACAAAAATTATGGGTTTTAATAAAAATAAAAATGAATTACATTTTTTTAATATTGATTTTATTAAGTCCTTTGCAGAAAAAAACGGTTTGAGCTTTGAAATGTCAGAGCAATCTGCAAAAACTTCCAACGTTTTATTCATACTGAAGAAATAAATCAGACAATGCGAACTATAGATATATTAGTGATAGGAGCGGGACCGGCAGGTTCTGTTTCTTCGGCTTACCTCAATAAAGCGGGGTACAAAGTGATGGTTTTGGAAAAGCAAAAATTTCCGCGGTTTGTAATTGGCGAAAGTTTATTGCCTCATTGCATGGACCATCTCGATGCTGTAGATTTTTTACCCAATGTTAAAAAACATGGATTTCAGCTAAAGACAGGAGCTGGGTTTTGTAAAGGAGACCAGCGCACGGATTTCTTTTTTAATGACCAGCATACAAAAGGATGGACATGGACGTGGCAGGTAAAACGTGCAGACTTTGACAATATCCTGGTTAAAACAGCGGAAGAGCAGGGCGTGGAAGTTCATTTTGAATGTGAGGTAACAAGCGTGAGTTGTTCAGCAGAAAAGCAAACCGTGACGTATAAAAATGCAAATGGAGAAGAATTTACAGTGCAGTCAAAATTTCTTATAGATGCCAGTGGTTACGGCCGCGTACTGCCAAAGTTTTTTAACCTCGAGGAGCCCGTGCAAACTCCGCCCCGGGGTGCAGTATTCAGCCATATACAGGATTCCAAAAGGACACCCACAGAGGGAGAAAATATTTTTATTCATTCATTTAACAATAACAGCGCTTGGATTTGGGCCATTCCTTTTTCTGACAAAACTACCTCTGTTGGCGTGGTAAGCGATAAAGGTTTCGTGGAAGATTTTGCAGCAAACAATGGTGAAAAATTTTTGAACCATATCCGTACATTTAAAGATTTAAAAGGCAGGTTCGCTGATGAGAAATTGGTTTTTGAACCAAGGACAGTTCTTGGTTATGCCGCACGGGCCAAACAACTTTTCGGTGAGGGTTATGTACTGTGCGGAAACAGCACAGAATTTTTAGATCCCATTTTTTCTTCAGGCGTTACGCTTGCAACCGGCTCGGGGTTGATGGCGGCAAAGCTTACACATCGTCATCTTACAGGTGAAACTGTAAACTGGATGACTGAATACGAAGATATTTTGCGAAAGGGAATTGATGTGTTCAGATCGTTTGTATTAGGATGGTATAACGGAGACCTTCAAACTATATTTTTTGCCGACCAGATAGAGCCTGATTTTAAAAGGCAAATCTGCTCTGTGCTTGCAGGCTATGTGTGGGATGAAACCAATCCTATTGTCAAAAAGCACAAGACAATTTTGCATACTCTTGCGCAAGTGATAAAAATACAGGAAACAGCTTGAGAATTTGATTTAATACAGGAACAAAAGTCAAATTATTTTAAGCTTTTAAAATATAATCAGATGAATTTTTTTGAAAAAGATACACGCTCGGGGCTTGAATCCATTTCTTATGCCCAGCATATTGCATTTGCACCGGTTGTCTTCCAGGCTTCACGCTGTTTACGTGACTTCAATATTCTTAAAATGGCAGATTGTGACGATGGGTTAACTCAGCATGAAATTGTGGAAAAAACCAGGCTCCCGGTATACGGAGTAAGAGTATTGCTTGAAGCGGGTTTAGGCATCGGTTTGCTTACCTGCAAAAACGATAAATATAAAACCACATTGACGGGCAGGCATATTGTGACGGATAAAATGACCGTTGCCAACATGGATTTTGTGCATGATGTATGCTATAATGGAATGTTTGATCTGAAAGAATCCATATTGAACCAGAAAAATGAGGGATTAAAAGCGCTTGGTAATTGGGGCACCGTGTATGAGGGGTTATCCCGGCTTCCCGAGCATGTGCGGGAAAGCTGGCTCAAATTTGATCATCATTATTCGGATGACTCTTTTCCGCGGGTCCTGCCTTTTATTTTTAAATATAAACCCGAAAGTATTCTTGATATTGGCGGCAACACCGGAAAATTTACTTTGAAGTGCCTTAAGTTTAACAATGAAGTTAAAATGGGAATTGCAGATTTACCCGGACAATTAGACATGGCTGCGAAGAATATTGCAAAACAGGGGTTTTCAGACCGTGTGAAATTCCACGAAACGGATTTATTGAATGGCAGGCAATCATTGCCCGAAAATTATGATGCCATTTGGATGAGCCAGTTCCTGGATTGTTTTTCAGAAAACCAGATTGTTTCTATTTTGCAGCGTTGCGCGGAAGCCATTGATGAAAATTCGCATATTTTTATTCTCGAAGCCTTCTGGAATAAACAAAAATATGAGGTCTCTGCGTTCTGCCTGCAGATGACTTCGCTTTACTTTACAAATATTGCTAACGGCAACAGCCAGATGTATGAATCAGGTTTATTTTTAGAATTGATTGATAAATCAGGATTAAAAGTAATTGAGCAAATAGACAATATCGGGGTAAGTCATTCATTAATCATCTGCAAAAAAAAGTAGAAGGAGTTATTTTCAAATTCTCAGAACTTTTACCATTTAATAAGATTAGTTACCGAATTCTCAAATCCCGGATTTTTTCCTGAACCTGCGCTTAGCTTTGCTTCCCTGGAGGTAGATATAGCTATGGAAAAAAAGAGGAGCATGCTTTGGTACATTAAAAACCGGCTCCCCGATGTATTACTTTTTATAATTGTCTTAATTTTTTTGATATTGATCATTACCTGAAAAATATTAAATGTTAAAAAAATCAATTCAAGACGGTTTATTATACTTTTGAACCCGGCATATATTCTCCTGAATCATCAATGAAACTGACTCCTCACCGGTTTTTAGTATTCTTTCTTGTATTTTGGGGTGTGGCCGTCTGCACGCTAAATGCTCAATTACCTGAGCGTGATTTTTATTTCAGGCATTTAAAAACGGACCAGGGACTCAGCAATGGAATGGTTCATCACCTTTTGAAAGACCGTGATGGCTTTCTGTGGATTGCCACATATAATGGTTTGAATTGCTTTGACGGATCGCATTTTAAAACATGGAAAGCCGATCCCTCCAGGAAAAACAAATTGCAGAACAGCATTATTTACAGTTTGTGTGAAGATAATGATGGCAACGTATGGTGTACAACTTCTCTGTCAGTCAGCAGGTATGATAAAAAGACCAATCAATTTGAAAACTATACGCTCACTCAGCCGGAAACCGGGCTGAATGTCTACGGCACAGCTTTAAATATAATAAAATGCAGGAATGGAATGATTGTTACGCAAAGCAATGCCGGAATATATGTTTATGATTCATTTCAAAATAAATTTATTCATTATGCCGGTGATACACTGAGCGGTGCCGGATCGTTCGTAAATATGTATAAGAATTCGTTCATAGAAGATCCGCAGAAAGAAGGAATTTGGTTTGGGACCGATAAGGGAATGCGGTATTTTGATCTTGAAAAAAAAATATATTACGGCAGCAAAAACAATCCGTTTCACCTTTCCGTTTTTGATGACCATAGGATTTACCCGGTTACTTTGGATAATCATAACCATCTTGTGTACGGTGACGTCAGTAATTCAGAACTTGTTTTTTATGACCTGTCACAAAATACAGCAGTGAGAAATTCTGTAAGAGACTGGGACAAAAACGAGAGCTATTTCACCTGTATCCTGATTGACAGGGATAATAATAAATGGTTTTCCGCTTTCAGCCGGCACCTGTTTTTTGAGGATGGAAAAACAGGAAAGGCTTATGAATTCAGTAACAAGGTTGAAAATAATTATTCAGTAGCCGGAAACTTCCTTAATTACATCATGCAGGATGCAGACGGTACAATTTTCCTGGGGACAGACAATGGAGTGAGCATTACAAATCCTTCTCAAAACTTTTTTTCGATATATCAGCTGCCTGACAGTATCAGCCATCACAAACATTATTCTCAAAACATGCTTTTAAATTGCGACAGTCAGAATAATGTGTGGTGTGCACCTTCCAATCAATACCTGTTAAAATACAACTCAGAGTCTGAAAAGTTTACCACATATAATATTATAACAGACAAAAAATTCAAAGACAGAGATATAAAAATTTCTGCAATGGAAGCCGATGCTGATAAGCTCTATTTCGGAACTATTGACGGCATTTATGTTTATGATGTAAAAAGTGAAATGTTTGAGCGGCTGAAGGATATTCCCGACAGTGAGAATGTTTCAGGAAATTATATTCTGGAAATGGAGCTTACAAAGGATCATGAGCTATGGTTCACCAATCACCGCAACGGAGTGTTTCGATACAATACCAGCACTCATAAATACAGGCACTATGTTTTGGACGATAAAGATTCTACCGCTTTACCGAACAATTTTATTTATGACATTCATGAGGATTTGAACGGAACAATCTGGTTTATTTCAGAACACCAGGGATTAATCAGGTATAATGCCGGGCAGGATAATTTTGAAAATGTTTCGCATAATAAGTCATTTTTGCTTCCCGATCAGATATATACCAAAATGACACACGATGCGCAAAACAACCTTTGGATATTAAACTATGCAGTTGGGTTGACCCGGTACAATCCCCGCACAGGGGAAGTGAACGTGATGACATCTGATAACGGATTATCCAATCTTGCTTATCACAATCTCTTTGCTGATGATAATAATAATTTATGGCTCGGGTGCTATCATGAATATTCAATCTTAAACCTGAAAACATTAATTGCAGATAATTTTATAGTGGATTACAGTAAAAACAGCAATGAATACATCAATCGCTTTTGCCGGCTGGGGGATGACAGGATTGTATCGGAAACTAAAAACGGTTTTATTATTTTCAATACCAAAAACAGGATACCCAAAAGCAAAATTGAAGAGATTACTATTTCAAATTTTACGGCAGGCAATCTTTCCATTCCTTTTTCGAATGATAAGTCCAAAATCAATCTCTCCTCTTCACAAAACTTTTTTTCTTTTGATTTCTCGACACTGAGTGTTCTCAAAAATCCGAATATAAAATTTGAATACCGGCTGGAGGGTTTGGATAAAGATTGGATGGAGTGTGGGACTAGGCAAACAGTTTATTATACTAATTTAAACGGTGGTGAGTATACATTCAGAGTGAGAGGCAGTGACGGAAACGGAGAATGGACTGAGTGTAAAAAACCTGTAAGGCTGTATGTGGCCAGTATATTTTATGCCACTATATGGTTCAAGCTCATTTTGGCAGGCCTGCTTTTCACTCTTATTTACTGGTACTATCGTTTATGGAAAAAAAAGGAGTCACAGGAAAAAGCGGACCAGGCAATTGCCTATTTTGCCAATTCAGTAAGTGGAAAAAACAGGGTGGAAGAAATATTGTGGGACATTACTCATAATGTAATTGCACGGAGTGATTTCGTAGATTGCGTGGTGTACCTGTTAGATGAAAATAAAAATGTGCTCATCCAAAAAGCGGCATTCGGAAATAAAAATCCGGAAGCGTATGAAATTCTTAACCCGATTGAGATACCGCTTGGCCATGGCATAGTTGGTACTGTTGCACAAACTGGAATTGCAGAAATAGTGAATGACACCTCAAAAGACGACAGGTATATAGCAGATGATGAATCCCGTCTTTCAGAACTGGCTGTCCCGATAAAGTATAAAGAAAAAGTAATCGGGGTAATTGATTCAGAACATCCGAAAAAAAGATTTTTTACAAACGATCACCTGGAGCTTATGACCACTATTGCTTCGATCACCGGGACAAAAATTGTAAATGCGCAGAAAGAAATCGCCATCAGCGAAAATGAAAAACGAATGGATGATCTAAAATTGCAAATGGCATATACAAGACAGCAGGCATTGCGTGCACAGATGAATCCCCATTTTATTTTTAATTGCCTGAATTCTATTAACGGATTCATTTTGCAAAACGATGCACAAACTGCCTCAACTTTCTTAATAAAATTTTCTAAACTGATCCGGCTGATTTTAGAGCATTCAAATGAAAAATCTATTTCGCTGCAAAATGAACTGGATGCTTTGAAACTATACATTGAAATGGAAATGCTGCGCTTTGACAAAAAGTTCGCGTATGAAATAAAAGTGGATCCCTGTGTCATGTCAGAGTCTGTAATGGTACCGCCACTTATATTTCAGCCATTTATAGAAAATTCTATCTGGCACGGATTACTGCATAAAGAAACTGCAGGAACATTACTTGTTCATATTGATTGCAAAGAAAATATATTGGAATGCATTGTTGAAGACAATGGTATCGGGCGTGCAATGTCTGCCGAATATAAATCTAAAACTTCAGTACAAAAAAAATCACTCGGGCTGCAATTAACTGAGGAACGACTGGCCATAATGAATAAAGATGAAAACAGGAAATCATCTGTTGAAGTGATTGATTTGAAAAATGGCAATGGTGCCGCTTCCGGAACAAGAGTGATAATTAAAATGGAATGTTATAATGATAATTAATTAAAACAATTAAGTCATGATACACGCTGTAATTATTGATGATGAGCAAAAGTGTACAGAAACACTTTCCATATTAATTAAAATGCATTGCCCCGAAATTAATATTGATGCAATATGCAATAACGGTGAAGAAGGCATAAAAGCCATCAATCAATTTAAGCCTGATGTTGTTTTTCTCGATATTGAAATGCCAAAAATGAACGGGTTTGATATGCTTGAAAAGTTTGAAAAAATATTTTTCCATGTGGTTTTCACGACTGCTTATAACCAATTTGCTATAAAAGCTTTCCGTTACAGCGCTTTGAATTATTTGCTGAAGCCAATTGACCCGGATGACTTGAAGGTAACGGTGAACCGGTTAAAGGAATTAAAAAATTCTTCTTTTAAAGAACAATTTGAAATCCTTTTGCAAAGTGTCCGGGACAATAAGAACAAACCTCAGCGTATTGCCCTTTCAACCGGTGACGGATTAATATTTGTGAATACTAAGGACATTATGTATTGTCAATCGGACAGCAACTACACAAATGTGCTTCTTCTTACCGGAGAAAAATATTTGCTCGCAAAGCCGCTCAAGGAATTTGAAGATACTCTTTCAGGAGACAATTTCTACCGCATTCATAACTCTTACCTTGTCAATCTTGACCAGATTAAAAAATTTGTCCGTGGAGATGGAGGTTATGTTGTTATGAATGACGGCACCCAAATCACTATCGCACGTGCAAGAAGGGAAGAATTTTTTGCACAATTTGATAAGTTTTGATTTCCTGGCACTTTTCTAACCCTTCCAAATTCTCAGCATTCTTACCGGTTTATAACGGATTCTTCCGCTTTCTAAGTATTAGAAAAAAAAGGAGGGATGGTGTATTTTATTTGCATCATTAATTATCATTCAAATTTTAATGCACAGAAAAATGAAACAAGCTACAATTAAAATTGCAGACATTTTAGACAATGGAAATGTATTGTACGGATCAGGTGCCGGATTACTTCTTGGCTTTGTGAGCACTTATTTATTCAACAGCCCTGTTTATTTATTGCTTGGAATTTCCAGCGGGTTAATTGCAGGCTTAATTAACGAATGCGTCAGCAGCTATAAAAAAATTACAAAGGAAATTATAACATTCCTGTCTGAAAACCGTCATCTCATTCATTCAAAATTAACTTAAATAAATTCTTAAAATCAAAACTAATTCTCATCATGGATAAAACTATTTTCAACAGAACTGTAATTGCGATTGCAGTCATGTTCTCTGCCTTGCTTTTTACGGCAGCAGCTCATGCGCAAGATATGTTACCGGCTTCAGGCAGTGCCGGAACCGGAACGACAACACCAAATGTGTCTTCCATTCTTGAAGTAAAGAGTACAACTAAAGAGATTCTTATTCCGGGAATGACAAAAGCGCAGCGGGACCTGATCGCTTCACCCGCAACAGGTTTAATGATCGTATCAGAAAAATTAATTATTAATAAATAAAAATAAAAAAAGTTAGGCAGGGTTACCAGGCTGTTGAATTTCAACAGCCTTTTTTGTTTTATTAAAATTCATGCGAGTCGATTTGACGTAGTGTATATATTCCATTTCCAAATTATCAGTAATTCAACCGAATTATAAATTATGATTCCGATTTCTAATTAGTATAAAAAAAAACATGGGAGGCAGTGTTTCTTTGTCACATCAAAATTAAATCTGAAAAAAAATAAAACAAATTCACCATGAACAAATTCATCATCTCCAGGACAATTGTCGCGCTTGCAATTATGTTCTCTGCATTATTGTTTACATCACTCACTCATGCGCAAAATATCTTTCCTGCAAGCGGAAGTGCGGGTGCAGGGACTGTTTCACCCAATCCTTCTTCCATCCTTGAAATGAAAAGCACCACACAGGGAGTGCTTATTCCAAGAATGACAAAAGCACAGCGCGATGTGATTGCATCCCCTGCCACAGGATTATTAATTTATCAAACTGATAATACAAAAGGGTTGTATCATTATGACGGAGCTTCGTGGAAAGCAGTTGCCGCAAATAATGTTCGCGGGTTAAATGATAATTTATTTATCGGGCAAAATGCCGGGCTTTCAAATACAAGCGGTGTTTCGAATATTGCACTCGGAAAAGCTGCTTTGAAAAATAATTCAACAACAAGCGGGTTGGTAGCTATCGGTGATTCATCTCTATATATTAATACCACCGGAACGGCAAATACGTCAGTGGGAAACAGTGCCATGCGCTATAACCTTACAGGCGGGGACAACGCGGCTTTCGGCTCACGCGCCCTTTACAACAATACTTCAGGAAGCTATAATGTCGCTGCAGGGTCATGGGCATTGACAAGTAATACAACCGGTGAAGCAAACGTTGCTGTCGGATCAGCTGCGCTATACAATAATACTTCCGGAAATTTAAACGTTGCTATTGGAAGCGGATCCCTCCTGGCCAATACTACCGGGTATGGCAACGCTGCGTTAGGTTGGAATACTTTGTCTAACAACAGTACAGGAACATATAACGTTGCCATCGGGAGTGAAGCATTAAACAGCAATTTTACCGGCAGCTTTAACGTAGCAGTAGGAACCGATGCCATGATATATAATGAAACCGGAAGTGACAATAGTGCATTTGGGGCAGCAAGTCTTTCTTATAATTTTAGTGGAAATAGTAACAGTGCATTCGGAGAAAATTCACTGAATCATAATCAAAGCGGAAGCTTAAACTGCGCATTTGGAACTATGGCACTTTACGATTGCTGGTCAGGAAATAATAATGCAGCTTTCGGTTCATCAGCGCTTTACAGCAACCACTATGGAAATGGAAATACCGCCACCGGGAACAGTTCACTCTATTATAGTACAAATGGAGATGATAATACTGCAAGCGGATATTTCTCCATGTATATGAATACCACGGGCGATGAAAATTCAGCATTCGGTTTCATGTCTTTATATTCTAACACAATCGGGTATAACAATGCAGCATTCGGAAGTGCAGCGTTGTATTTAAATTCTTCAGGAAACTACAATACTGCAACAGGCTACAACAGTATGCATGAAAATACGACCGGGTATAATAATACGGCATCAGGATATATTTCATTGTACGGAAATACTACAGGTTTGAAAAATACTGCTATGGGATGGGGCAGTGGAAGTTTTAATGACAATAATAACAGTTGCACTTTTGTTGGTTATGATGCCGACCAATCCGTCACAACAGATTTTACAAACTCAACTGCGCTTGGAAATTTAAGCCGCATTACCGGAAGCAACCAGGTACGTCTTGGTAATACAGCTGTCACTTCCATTGGCGGTTATGCAGGCTGGACCAATTTAAGTGATGGCCGATACAAGAAAAATATTAAGGAAGATGTAAAGGGAATGGAATTCATCCGCAAGCTGCGCCCCGTGGTTTATAATTTGGATATGACTAAGCTGAATAATAAATTAGATATAAAAGATGGAGATGCAAATGATGCAAGAGCAAAAGAACAGGAATTGCAAACAGGGTTTATTGCACAGGAAGTTGAAGAGGCTGCTAATTCAATCGGATATAATTTCAGTGGTGTGGACAAACCAAAGAATCCTGAAGATTTATATGGATTGCGTTATGCTGAATTCGTGGTTCCTATTGTAAAAGGAATGCAGGAAATGGATGCTGATGCAGAAAGCATGAAATCAGAAATCAAGAACCTGAAATCAGAAAACGAATCGCTGAAGAATGAAATTGCTGAAATTAAAAATGCTATAAGCTCACTGACAAAATCAACCGGTTCACCTGCGAACCCTTCGACATTACCATCTGATAATTCATTTCAAATAAATCCCAATCCTGTAAAAGGTGAAATGGTTATTCATTTTAAACAACCAGTCACCGGAACACTGCAGATGACAATGACGGATTCAGGAGGCCGTTTAGTTAAAACAATTATTATTGATAAAACAGAAACTCAGATTACCACAAGTGAACTTGCTCCCGGAATTTATTTCTTAAATCTTTCAAACGGAGCAGAAATGACCGGCTCTCAGAAAGTGGTAGTTGAAAAATAAGTTTTAAGGTTAGGTTTATTTTTAGAAGCTGTTCTCAGGAGAACAGCTTTTTTTCTTTTTTTAAGTACCAGAAAATTTAATTCTTTTCTGCAGCCTGTTTGATCGTGTTAAAATAATTGTCCTCTACCTTGAATCCTAAAGAAGCAGCCTGCTGAACATCAGCTAACGCTTCTTTGTACTGACGGTTATTATACAAAGCTGTTGATCTCCGGTAATAAGCTTCTGCATAAGAAGGATTTAATGAAAGGGCTTTATTAAAATCATTAATGGCATCCGAGTTTTTTGCACTTTGTGTATAGGCAACCCCCCTGTTCAGGTACACAACAGGATCATCTTTCTTAATTCCTGTCAGCCTGGTAAAATCAGCTATGGCTTTATCAAATTCTTTCTTTTGCGCAAACGCGATTCCACGGTTCACTAATGCTTCAAAATAATTCGGCTGCAATTCCAAAGCTTTGTTGAAATCTTTTATTCCCAAATCATATTTACCTCTCATACAATATACGATTCCCCGATTAGCATACGCGTTTTCATACCCGGGATCAAATTGTATTGATTGGTTGAAATTTTCCATGGCCTTATCCAGTTGTCCCATTTCTTTTCCATATACATTTCCGCGGTTATTCAATGCGATTCCTGCATGAGGAAATTGCTCAATTACATTTGTCCACAGTGACATGCTGTTCTGCCACACATCGCACCTGTTAAATGTAACGACACCTAAATACAAGCTGTATACCGACAAACATATATATACCATAGTTTTGTTTGACTGTTTTTTTTCAATTAATTGCTGAAGAAGAAATGCGATTAATAAAAACAACCCGATGGAAGAGAGATATGAATAACGTTCAGCCATAATAGCGGGTCCCACCGGGAGCAGCTGCAGCACAAGAAAAATACATGCAACGAAAAAACCTGCAGTGAAGAAAAATATTTTTGTTTTTTTAACTGACCGGATGATCAGGATGAATAGTAAAGCTACAATCAATGGTGCGATATAAAAATAGATTGGAAAATCTCTTACGGCATTTTCCGGGTAAGGATAATATGCAGAAAGATTAAACGGCACGATTAGTTTTGTCACATACGCCAGCAGGTTAAAATTGGCGATCAGTATTCGCTGAAACAGGTTGAAGACCTGTGTTGAAATGGAGCCGGTCTCGGCTGAGGCATGAATGGAATAAAGCCCGAAGCCAACTGCAATGAATAAAAAAGGAATTTTTTCGATAAAGACTCTTACATTAAATTTTCTTCCAAAATAATAATCAAGCAGGAACAAAACGGGTACCAGCGAAGTCGCCATTGCTTTTGACATAATAGAAAGAATAAAAAACAGGAGACAATAGACCAGGTATTTTATTTTTTGATTAGCTTTTATATACCTGATGTAAGCAACCAGGGAAGCAAGAAAAAAAATTGCATACAGAAGATCTTTTCTTTCAGCGGCCCATGCAACTGATTCCACGTGCAAAGGGTGTATTCCGAAAAGCAGGGCAGTCACTAAAGCGATAAAAGAAATCTCCGTAAGCGCCCATATAAACCAGCAGACTAATCCTGTTGCAATAAGATGCATTACTACGCTGGTTGCATGGTAACCATGAGGGTTTAATTTATAAAAATGATACTCTATGGCATAAGAAAAAATATGGAGGGGCTGGTAGTTGCTGAAATAGATTTCAGAAAATATTCTTTTAATATTTGATGAACTGAGACTTTTTATAAGAGGATTTTCATTCAGGTAGGTAGGATCATCCCAGTTAGTAAGTGCATTGTCCAGAGTGGGAAAAAAAACGATGAAGGTGAGGACAATAATTCCGATAAGCCAATACCATTCTTTAAAAACTTTTTTTTGAGAAATAGGTTTTTTAGGAGACGGAGTTTTAGCCGGTGATGAAAGATTCTTTTTCCTGGCTGGTTTATTAATTCCCATAAATTCTGCCTGTAGATTTCAATGAATGTTGACAAAAATAAAGATTATAAAAAACATCGGCATTCATTTTCAGATATGCTGAAAATTCTGATTGGATGAGTAAAAAATAAAGTTACTTTTGATAGTTGTAAAAATGTGAAAAATACAAAGGAGCTATTGATCATCGGTGCGGGTTCAACCGGGCTTTCATCCGCTTTGTTTTTATCGGAAGCAGGCTTCAGACCAAGAATAATTGAAAAAAGAAAAGAGCCACCGGCTATTACAAAAGCGCTGGGTATTAACCCGCGTACATTAAAATTACTGGAATCAACCGGGGTAACAAAAAGGTTCCTGGAAAATGGAAGGAAGGTAAGCTGTTTCAATTTCTGGTGTAAAAACCGTCTTATTTATAAAAATGATTTCAGCAAGATCAGGCATCCCTATCCTTTTATGCTTGTGCAGCCCCAGTTTGAGACAGAAGCAATACTGGAGGAAGCACTGGCTGAAAGAAAAATTTTCACACAAAGAAATATTACATTAGAAAATATTATCGCAGAGAAAGATAAAACAAAAATCAGTTTCAGGGAAGCGGATGGAAAATTGAACCAATTTGATTTTAACGGGATAGTAATCGGTGCTGATGGTAATAAAAGCAGGGTTCGTGAATGTCTTGGAATTGATTTTAAAGGATGGGAACATCATGAAGAATTTATTATGTATGATGTCGAGCTCAAGACTCCTGTTTCTGCCGAGGACGGGCACTATCATTTTTTCAAAGAAGGAGGGATGCTGATGCTCCATATCCGTGATGGTGTATGGAGAGTGGGAGGGAACCTGAAAGATGTTTTCAATTACCTGCCGAAAGGAACGCAAACTGGAAAAATTAGCTGGGAAACAAAATTTACCATTCGTGAAATGATCGCAGCAAAATTTAATGTTGATAATGTTTACCTGCTGGGAGATGCTGCTCATATACATTCTCCTGCCGGTGCGAGGGGAATGAACCTCTGCATTGAAGACGCTTACCTGTTTTCAGAGCTGGTTAAACAAAACCGCGGGCACGAATTCTATAAGATCCGTTACCCGGCCATTAAAAGAACGGTAGGGATATTAGGCCAGCTGACAGATAAAATCGGTGGGAGAAATTTTATCGGCAATACTATCCGGAACAATTTTGACAAACTGTCTTTTTTATTTCCGATCATTATGCCGCGGGTCAGAAAATTTTTGCTTGGGCTGGATTGAAAAAAAATTAAAACTATTTGTACAGGTCAAAATCAATGTATCCTTCTTCTGCGCGCATTTTACCGCGATCAATATAAAATTGCCTGTCTGAAGGAGCCGTGGTTCCCAGTCCGTCTACATACCTGTTGCATAAACAGAAAAAAGCAGCAATCAAAACAGTATCATGGATTTCTTTATCGGAGGCTCCGTAATTTTTTGCTTTTTCTATTTGTGCGGCCGTTACAAATTTTCCTCCCTTGGTCACACTTTCCGCAATGACCAACAAAGATTTTAATTTATCACTAATCGGCATGGATTCGAAATGGGCGTTAACATTGTCAATAAATTTCATGTCACACTGCAAATAATGCCGGGCAATGGCTCCATGAGCATTCTGACAAAAAAAACAATCATTCAAATAAGATACATGCGTGGCAATCAGTTCCCGTTCTCCGCGTGTAAGGGTGTTGTTGTCATTTCGCAATAAAACTTCGGCAAGCTCATTGATATATTTTGCGGTTTCAGGACGGAATGCCATTAAACCGCGAATGCCGGGTAATCCTGCAGGAACGTTTATATATGCCATTGTTCTTATTTTATAATTAAATCAGGTCTTTTTCTTTTGTAAATATGTTTACTATAAAACCAATTACAAATATGAATGAAAAAATGAATAAAGCATTTCCGTATCCGTCTAACACCTGAACCAGCCATCCTACAAAAAATACTACCGATGCGGTGAATATCCTGCAGATATTAAAACAAAATCCTGTTGCTGACGAGCGCACCACAATGGGAAATAATTCAGGAATGTAGACATTTAAAACACCCTGGCTGATGCCGAAAAATAATGAAATAAAAGCTATTTCAAAGTACGTGAAGATAGTAAGGGTGGCGGTAAGCCTGAATAAAATAAAACTCAAAATAAATGTTGCTGCAAAGCACAGGTACATTGTTTTTTTAGTTCCTAATCCTTTACTGACCCATCCGGAAATAATTCCACCCGCTAATCCGCTGAGAGCAAAAATCATCATAGACACTCCCCGTTCCTTTTGGCCGTCAGAATTCCTGATAATGGTTTGTACCCAGGCCGGCAGCCAGGCAAGAACGGCCCATAAGCCGATGAGCATGGCTCCGTAAATTAAACTGCCGGTTAATAAATCGCGTATCGTGGATGCATCAAAAATTGAAATCTTTTTCTCTCTTTGATTATTTTGTGCTGAATTGATTTGTTTCCATTTTTCGGATTCACTTAGCGTGAAGTGTGATAGAACAGCAATCATCAATGGAATAAGTCCTGTTAAAAATCCTGAACGCCAGTCTGCAATATAATAAGTTATAAGCCCGGTGGAAAATATACCCACCGGGAAGCAAACAGATAAAATACCCAGCGCTTTCGTCCTGTTTTTGTCTGACCATTCTTCGGCTATAAGAATAGGTGTTGTGACAAGAACTCCCCCGGTTCCAAATCCTGCAAGAAATCTGCATACGGCTATCGGTATCCATCCTGAAAAAAAAGAAGTGAGCACGGTAAATAATCCGATAAAGAGAATAGATTGCACAACAGAAGCTTTTCTTCCGAACCGGTCGCCAAAAATGCCAAGCAGTATTCCGCCAAACATCATTCCGAACAAAAAAACAGAGTTGATGATTGCACCGATGCTGTCATTCTCACCTTGTGTTATGCTGCCGCCAATATCTTTCATAGCCACCGGGAGATAAGAAGGCATAAGCGTGGCGGACACTGCACCAAACATTCCCCCTGTAAAGCACAACGCAAATAAAAAATACAGATAAGCAGAACTTTTTGCCGGGACAGATAAAACCGGATTATGCTCCATTATATTTTATCACCATGTATATTATGTTTTTTTCAAATGGTCATATCCCTGTGGAGGACGGCTATATCCTGAACTCTTTAACCGTTCTGCCATTTGCCTGTAATATTCAGGATCGGCAGGAGCTATTGTTGACAATCCATCTACATACCTGTTGTACAAACAAAATAAGGCGGCTATGAAAACGGTGTCGTGGATTTCTATGTCTGTTGCCCCTTCCTGTTTTGCTTTATCAATAGTTTCCTTCTTTACATTTTTTCCACTTTCCTGCACCTGGGATGCGATGGTGAGCAGCGCTTTCAACTTTTTACTTACCGGGGCCGATTGAATATCTGTCTTCACTTTTTCTGAAGTATTATGTTCGTTCAAAAAAGCATCTGCTGCTGCCGTATGAGAGGCGGCACAATAATCGCATTTGTTCCTGTGTGATACAAGCGTGGCAATTAATTCTCTTTCTCCTTCGGTTAATGTTGAGGGCCCGCGCAGCACCAATTGCGTCAACCCGCGTAATATGTTGCCCGTTTCCTGACTGTATTCAAGCAGGCCGGTAATGCCCGGTAAATGTTCTTCCAGGGGAATAAATGGCATGACTGTTTTTATTTCGCACTAAAATATTAAAAATATGTATGCAATTCATTTCTATAAATTGTATGTTGAAATGCATGAACGGAAACAAAATAAAAATTATAAAAACTTTTTTTAAAAGGAATTAAGAAAGCACTAAGCAGAGCAAACAAGCTGCACTTCCTTATTCCCCGAAATGATTCCCTGACGTGCAGGATTTTCCGGGCAATCGCCAGGTTACTTTTTGTTCAGCAGGGATAAAAAGTCTTCTTTATGCTTGCGCGAAACCTGGACAGCAGATTTGTCGCTCATAAAAACAATACCGCCATCACCTTTCTGATATTTTGTAATATGATTTAAGTTAATAAGGTGTGATTCGTGCACCCGCATAAATCTATGCTGCACAAGCATTTCTTCATATTCTTTCAGGTTTTTTGCGATGAGAATTCTGTCTCTGTCGGCAAAATAAAAAGTTGTATAATGTCCATCCGCCTCGCAACGAATAATGGTTTCGATATTCACCAGTTCATAGCCGTTAATTGTAGGAAGAGCAATTTTTATTTTATCGGCATGGCCTGCATGGTTATTATTCAGGGGCGCACCGATGTTTTTTAATAAAGCAGCCACGGTTATTTTACTTTCAAATTTTTTAAATGCGGCTTTAAGATCGTTTAACAGCAAGGGTTTGATTATATAATCAACGGCTGAAAGCTTAAAGGCGCGTGCAGCATATTCCTCGTGCGCGGTAATAAAAATAATTTCAAAATCAATCGTGTCGAGCTTTCGTAATAATTCAAATCCGTTAAAAGGCGGGATCTCAATATCCAGGAAAACAAGCTGCGGTTTGATTAATTTTATCTTTTTTAATCCGTCTTCCGCTGTTGAACAAATGTGAGAGATTTTAATTTCGGGAAAATTTTTGTCTAAAAGCTTTTTGAGAACTTTTTGTTCTAAAAGAGAATCTTCAATTATTAACGTTGTGTACATTTTAAAAACCAGGCTGACTTTTTTAATATTTGAATCAAACAGGTTTTTTGTAACATTACTTTCCTTGCGCAGGTATTAACAGCGTTACAAAAATTGTCTGGTTAACTAATTAACCTCTCATCAAACAGAAAGGCAGAATCAATAAATTCAACATCACCGCTGTTGTTTTTCTCTCGTTGGGGATATGAGAGTTGTTTCCAGGTGAAATCAAAACACTTTACAAGTATAAACATTTATATTTTCAAATACAAATGTTTCAACCGTTAAAAGTTTTTCAACACCGTAATCGAACATTTAAATTCCATTCCATATCATTTTTTTAATATTAATATCCCGGCTTCTTTCATTCTTGTCACGGCAAAGGAGAAACGATTCTTCTGTATGCCTGGTTCCTTAAATGCTTTTGATAATTCGAAATTATAAATAAATATTTTTGATAAACAATAATTGTTTTAAAAATCATACGAAGATATTATATGTTTCACCTATGGTGTAATTGCCATTTACAGCACAGGCAGGGTAAAACGATTGAACGCTTATGCAATAAGAGTTGCTTCAACAGGATAAACAAAAAATAAGATTCCAATTTCAATTTATCCTGCAAAGCCGGATGTGGAAAATAATTAAATTTTTATTTGCTATTTAAAAATAAAGTATTTACGTTTGAGCTGCTATTTGCTTTTTGCCATCTACCCGGTCTTCAACCCCATCGAGGAAAAACAACAAGAAAGGTGAAGAAAAGCGACTTTTGTCAGTCTTGTTTGCCTTTAGTCAGTATGGTTAACTTATTGTTGTATTCAATGGTTGATCAATATTTCAAAATATAGTTCTGTTCAATATTAAAAATAATTTAGAAAATATCCCTGAACCTGAAATAATACCTCCTTTGATATGAAAACAGGAAAAATGAAAACAACATTTGGAAAATACGCTTTGGCGTTAACTACTTTAATGGTGCTGGGTTTCCTTATTGCATTTTATTTTCTTTTTTATGTTGCAAAGCAGGACAGGGAAATAACAAAACGTAATTTCAGGGCACTCAATCGCGCAACGGTAAATATTAATAATAGGCTGGTAGATTTTGTAAAATTATATTCTTCTGCATGGAATAATCACGGAGATAAAGTGTGTGATAAATCGGAGAGTACTTTATCTCTTAAAGCCGCAGTAATAAAGGAGCTCGGAAAAAAAATCGATGATGTTGTTGCGGAAGATGATTCCGTTAATGTAAACCACCTGAATGGAAATATTATTCTTGACGAACAGGGTGAAAATACATTTATAAGTTTTGAATTTAATTGTAATGAGCATTCAAAATTTATTTATAAGCTGCAGATTTCACTCAAGAATTTTTTAAAACCATTATTACCAGGTGACCTTTTTAATAATTTCCTCATCATTCGCGATTCCAATGTAATATTTAAAGACTTTCCGCAAGGAATCATGATGAATAAATTTGATTCGCTGTTTGAAAAAAATTCAATTTTAAAAACAAGCAGTGTTCAAAAATTAAAATTCTCGGGCGAAAATTATACACTCTTTGTAGTTCCTTTTTATTTTGATGGTAAAAGCAAATGTGCATTAGTTGGCATTATACCGGCTGCGAGATTTGACAATGAAAAATATGCTGTTCCGCAGGGTTTCTTACTTAGCGTAATATTCATACTTCTTTTCATATTTATTTCTTTCCCTTTCATCAAAACCCTTTTAATGAATTCTAATGAGCGGCTCAGAACATTGGATATTCTGCTGTCTTTTTTTGCGTTCTTCACCGGAACAGGAATTATCATTTTTATTTTACTCCAGTTTTATACCCAGAATAAAGATTATTTGTATATGCATGACCAATCATTGGAAGCCTTATCAGATAGTATAAGGAATAGCTTTGTTAATGATCTGAAAGCAGCTTACAACCAACTATCTGTTTATGATTCGATGGTTGTAGATAATCATTATGATATTGTTAACATAAAAAAAGACGCGGGTGAAATTATACATAATGGTGAGCGCAGAAATCTGAAACCCGTTTACCCATATTTTAAACTTGCTTTTTGGATGGACAAAGGAGGCTTTGATTCATTTCAATGGACTACCGAGGAAATCAGGGATGTGAGAACATCTTACAGCGACCGTCCATATTATAAGAATATCCGGGACTCGGCTACATGGAGATTACCTGATAATAATAATTTCAGGCCATTCACCCTGCAGCCTATTTATTCATGGACGGACGGACAGTTTAAAGCCATTGTTGCAAAATCCAGTCTTTTTAAACAGAAGGGAGAAAAGGATTCGATTCCATATGTGGCAGCTCTCTCTGTTCGCCTGCCTTCAGTCATAAATCCCATTTTACCTATGGGTTACAGTTTTTGTATTATTAACCAGGCCGGAGATGTGCAGTTTCATTCAGACCGGAAAAAAAGTCTGAATGAAAATTTTTTAGAAGAATGCAATAACAGCAGTCTTATAACTTCTGCAATTAATGCACGGTCATCAGCATTTTTTGAACAATACTATGGTGCAGAAAACCGTGCCATGTACATCTGCCCTATACAGGATCTTCCTCTTTTTATTGTTACCATGAGAAATAACGCTTTTATTGGTACTGCTAACTTTGAAATTTTTACGTTTACCAGCACGCTGCTCTTTTTGAATGTAGTTTTTATTGTGCTGATTTTTTTCGGGCTGGTGTCTATTCAACGCAGGCAAACTAAGCTTAAATCAAACCTTATGCAGATGGAATGGATGTGGCCCGTTGATAATAAAGCACTTTTATATACAAAGCTGATCATACTTAATATTGTGATGGGCACAATGATAATGGTCTTTTCAACTTCTGATCGTCCGCTGCTTACTGTTCTGCTCGTATTTTCAAATTCATTATTTGTCACCGCGGCTTATTTCTATACCAATGCGCTCCTGCTCGACAGGCAGACAAAAATTAAAAAGAGCACGTGGTTGATTCTATTTATAGTCGCGATAGATTTCCTGATTTTAACCCTTTCTGTAAGGTACCTGAACCGTGAAAGCAACATCTTATTGATTTTGTACCAGGTGATATTAATTGCGGTGATTTATTTCTTGTTTCACAAAGTAGTTTTGTTTAAAGTTTTTGCACATAAACGGCTGCAAAAATTCAAATTAGTTTACAAAGAGAGTTATGTCCTGGTGCTTATGACATGGATCATTTTATCCTCTGTTATCCCGGTTTACCTGCTATATAAAATTTCATACAATCATGAAATGGAAACATTGGTTAAACAGAACCAGCTTTTTATCACTCAGCGTATTAACCGCCTTACCGATAACAGTTCTCCTGATGCATATAAATTTTTTGAGATTGTGGACAATTCTCAGCTCCATATCCGAAACTGCTATACTTCCATTCTCAACAATACTACTGTTCGGGGTTCAATTTCCCCTGAAGATAGCACAGGTCTGAAACGTTCAGGAGAATATGCATATTTTTCTTACCTGATTAAAAAATTCAAAGTACTTTTTAATACGATCAGCAAGGAGCAGGTGCAGCTTGATGAATCATTTAGTATTGACTCAACAACGTATAAATGGAAGAGAATTAGTAAAGATGAATATTTATTTAGAATGAAAGATGTTTTGCTGAGCAGAAATAATATCGGAGACAGCCTGATGATAAATTCTGAGGTACCCTCATTTCCGATTCCCATCATTTCATCTGCCGTTTCAGGATTAAGGTGCCTGAATTTATGGTTTCCGCTGATTTTATTTTTTGCCCTTTTGTTTGCGCTGATCCGGTTTTTTGTCGGCAAATTATTTATTACGAATTATTTTACCATCCGGTCTGCACAATCGCTCAGAACAGAACCCAACTTTTTTCCCGCAAAACGTTCTATTGTGGTGAGCCTTCCAAAGTCAGGCAAATCTGAATTTTTTAAAAATGAAAAAGAGTACAATGATTTACAGAGGATTGACTTTACGCTTGCAGGAAATGAAACCTCCTGGCAAACGGAGAAGAAAAAAGTAGAACCCTTTGAAAGAGGGAGTGGAGTGCTCATCACTCATTTTGAATATAATCTTGGCGACAGAGCCACCAATGACAGGAAACGTGCATTCATTGAATTGCTTCTTGCAAAAAAAGTTTCCACTATCATCCTCGTATCCACTATTCATCCCGAAGCATTCCTTTTGAATTTAAGAGTGGACAAAGCAAATGCTGATTTCACACAGTTCGTCACTGAAACCAACTATTACCAGTGGGTGAGTATTTTCAGCTCCTTCGAATTATGCTATTTCCCCCTGAGCATATCAGCTGCAAAAACTGAAGAAATAAAAAGCCTCGTTCAGCTAATACAGAATGAAGGCATTTATGGCACCTATCTTCCTGCAGTCAGGGATAAGCTCATTGCATTTATAAATGAACATAAGCCCCGTTTGGATTTTAACCACGAAGTGCAGGAAGAAATGATTCTCAAATTTCAAAACATGTCGTATCCTTATTATTTGTCCATCTGGAATTCGCTCTCCCGGGAGGAACAATATTTACTGTATGATTTGGCGGAAGACGGCTTAACTAATTATAAAAGCCGCGATATTATCACTACCCTGTACAATAAAGGCTTAATTGTGAATAACCATCAGCTTCCCGCTATCATGAACCAAAGCTTTAAAAATTTTATATTAACCGAAGTCAAATCCGGCAGCGCCATTATAAATGATAAAATCCGTTCAGAAGGCAGCCTGTGGAGCAGCTTTAAGATGCCATTTTATATTGTTATCGCTGTGGTCGTTTTATTTATTTTTTATACACAGCAGGAAAGCTTTAACAAGATGACCACCCTTATTACAGCCTTTGCAACATTGCTGCCGCTTGTATTGAGATTATTCACAAACATATCAGATTCAAAAACAGAGTTGCCATCTAATCCTGCTAAACCTACTTAAGATTTAAAAAACTAAAAGAATATTTGCTAATTAAAAATAAAGTATTTACGTTTGACCGGTTATTTGCTTTTTACCATCTACCCAATCTTCAAGCCCATTGAAGAAAACAATAAGACAGGTGAAACAGCAAAATAACTTTTCGATTAACTCTGATTTGGTCGTGATGTAATTTATTTATTGTATGGTTCATTAGCCAGTGAAGGTTTGTATTTCAAAATATAATCCTGGCCAATATTTGAATAAGCTTTAGTTAAAAAACGGAAATTGCCGAAAATCCGGAGAAGAGTAGGCGGAAAAAATAAATTGAATGTTTAATACACCCATCTTAGATGTTGCAATAGGTTTAATATTTGTATTTCTGATCTATAGCCTGCTCGCTACATCAATCAAAGAAGCCATTGCAACAACCTTCAGCCTTCGCGCCAAAATGCTCAAAAGAGGGATTGTTGACAGTATGTTATCTGATACACCCAAAGATGGAAGGCTGAAAAGTATATTAATAGGAATAGCAGGATTTTTTACACGAACTTTCCACAGAAAAGGCCATAACCTGGGAGATAAATTTTACAACCATCCATTGCTGAGAAACTATGGGGCAAGCAGAGTTTTTCCTCATCCTTCTTATCTTCCGTCAGATAACTTTTGCACGGTCCTGATAGATGTTTTGAAAAAGGATTTTCATGCCAAAATAGGGGCCATTGCACATTATAAATTTAATAAACAGGGCACACATCAGGGAAACCCGGCCCTTGCTCAAATTGAGCAGCAGTTAGAGACTTCTTCTGATGAACACAAAATAAAGGAACTGCTGGACTATTATGGTTCTGAGTACACAAAAGAGAATTTTATAAAACCGCCTGACTTTATTATAGATAAAGATACATGGGAAATACTTCAGATGCATTTGGAGAACAGCGTTTACAACCTGAAAGAATTTTCTAAAAAACTCGAAGCATGGTTTGATGATACTATGGCGAGGGTTGGAGGATGGTACAAGCGGCAGGCACAGGTAATTTTGTTTTTTATCGGAATTTTACTTGCCATCGTTTTTAATATTGACTCGATTGAAATTTCGAATAATCTATCCAAGGATAAAAACCTCAGGGAACAAATGGTAAAAATGGCTATTGCTTCGGTAGAAGTACATAAAAATGATCCCCGGGTTAAGAAAGATTCAACCGAAAAACAGCAGCCAAAAGATTCAACCGAAGAACAGCAATCAAAAGATTCAACCGGAGGACAGCAGCCAGAAGATTCAACTTCTTTAGAACAGGCGCAGGAAAAATTAAAGGAATTGCAAAACGAATTTGATGGTGAGGCAAAAAAACTAAATACAATAATGGCTGTGGGCTGGGATGATTATGGAATGAAAAATAATTGTAAATCTGTAATCAAAGATTATCAGAATGAATATGACAGCCTTATAATAAGCATGCCCGATTCAATTGCTTTAAGAGTAATTTATGATACTCACTGGATTCGTCTCAAGGCAGGTCATGTTGTTTCGCAGTCATTTCATGGAAAAAAATTTCTTGGCTTGCTTATTACTGCCTTTGCAATTTGCCTGGGCGCCCCATTTTGGTTTGACATGTTAAGCAAAGTTGTCAAATTGCGCGGTGCCGGCAAAAAAGAGGATGGAGATGATTCAGCATCAATAAAAAAATAAACACTCAGCAACCTGTAACAATTAATTTAAATACTTAAAATGCAGCGGAGCCGAAAAAGGAATCATAGAGCAGGCGGATTCAGGTAAAAATGCTTATGATGCTATTTCATCTTTTCTTTCACCGGGCAAATAAAAAACATAACTCAAAAGATTTTGATTATATAAATGAAAATCGGATGCTTCTTTCTCAAATGGATTTACATTGAATGGGATAGTGAATGCTTTAAATAACGCCAGCGCTGATAATTAATTTCTCTCACTATAAATCAGATTAATAAAATGAAACCACTTTGTTTTGTCATCATGCCATTTGGAGAAAAAAAAGATACAGATGGTAAAATAATCAATTTTGATGAAATTTATAAGAAGCTTATTCACCCTGCAATTGAAGCAGCAGATATGGAGCCTATAAGAGCAGACGAAGAAACAGTTAATGGAATTATTCATAAGCCCATGTATGAAAGGCTTATTCTTTGTGATTACGCAATTGCTGATCTGACTACAGCTAATGCAAATGTTTTTTATGAATTGGGAATAAGACATGCAGTAAAACCATATACTACCATAACTATTTTTGCTTCCGGCTCAAAACTTCCTTTTGATTTAAATGCTGTTCGCTGCCTGCCCTATTCTTATCATAAAACAAAGAAATTAACGAGTATTAAAAATGATACCGCTGCTCTCGTAAAAAAATTAAAAAATGCCAAAAAGCGAAAAGATACCGATAGTCCCGTATATCAGCTGGTGGATGGGATCGCCTTTCAAAATAGCGTTGCTCACCAAAAGACAGATATCTTCAGAGACCAGGTGGAGTACAATACTCAAATAAAAAAATTGCTGGAAAAAACAAGAAACAAGGATGCCGGCAAACAGGAAAAAATTAAAGCACTTGATTTAATAGTAAAGAAGCAAATCAGCATTGAGGATGAGGAAGCAGGTGTTTTAATTGACGTTATGCTTTCTTATCGTTCTCTGAGTGCATTCGACAAAATGATTGCTTTTATTGAATCTTTGCCGACTCATATTAAAAACACAGTTATGGTGCAGGAACAGTTGGGGTTTGCTCTTAATAGGGTGAATGAAAAAGATAATGCCATCCAAGTGCTTGAAACGGTCATACAGCAAAATGGACCAAGCAGCGAAACATACGGCATATTAGGCAGAGTTTATAAAGATAAATATGATGATTCAGTTAAAGATAATAACCAGGTACTTGCAGATGCATATTTGGATAAAGCAATTGAAACTTATCAAAAAGGTTTCGAATCTGATTGGCGTGATGCTTACCCGGGAATAAATGTACTTACCCTATTTGAAATCAAAGGGGATAAGGAAAAAATAAAAATTCTTTCCCCGGTGGTGGAATATTCAGTTAACAGAAAACTACAAACCAAAATACCGGATTACTGGGATTATGCCACCTTGCTTGAAATTGCAGTGATAGGTGATAATGAATCTAAAGCCAAAGAGAACCTGACCAAAGCCCTTGCCTGCCCGATCGAGGGTTCGTGGATGTTTGAAACAACAATTAAAAATTTAGATCTTATCATCTCCTCCAGGGTAAAGAAGAATTCAGATTTCAGCATAGCAAAAGAAATTAAGAGCTTATTACAGCAACAAATAAAGAAAGGTTAATATAACCTGGGCGCTGTTAATTAAAATAACTAAGCGTGTAAACGCTTTCCGGTTCGCGAGAACAAGCAAAACGAATTACAAGCTCACAAGCATTGTATAATAAACAAAAACAATTGGGACTTCCGAATCAATTCAATGACATTATTGAAAGTAAACTAACATTAATCGTTAAAAACTATGCCATACACCATCACTCCCGATCACCTGAAGGCAATAGCAACTATTTCAACTCAGTTAATGCCCGGGCTTGCAGAATGGATGAATAAAATTTGTCCGTCTTATGAAATTGATACTCCGCAGGAGTATGCCCATTTCCTGGCGCAGGCCTGTCATGAAACGGATCACTTTAAAACGACCCGTGAATATGCATCAGGCAAAGATTACGAGGGGCGGTTGAACCTGGGAAATATAAATCCCGGTGATGGAGTGAAGTATAAAGGCAGGGGAATTTTTCAAACCACCGGCCGCAGTAATTACCTGCAGCTTGGAATTACCAAAGGAAATCCTGATCTTTTTATTAATAATCCTGAACTGCTGGAAGAACCAGAATATGCCGTTTGGAGCGCATGCGAATACTGGAAAACACGCGGGCTTAATGATATTGCCAACCACCCCGACACGGATGTATTAAAGAAAAAATACAGGGGAAATATTATTGATGTTTCTCCCGTTGAATTTATCAGCTATACTATAAATGGAGGTGATAATGGATTGGAAGAAAGAAAGAAAAATTATGCGGTGGCTAAAAAAGTTCTTATTTAAAAAAACTCTTCATACTCATATCTTATCATAGCTATGCAATACAGATTTCAAAAAAAATCTTTTCAAAAATTTCCTTTTCTTTAAAAAAATTTTTATTTTTGACCTTGTGTGGCCTGGTAAAAAGATAAAAACCCGTGCAATCGTATTCACACAGCGCTCCCGCGCAGTACCTTTTCTCAGAGCTTTTTATTAACCTCTGAATAGTTTGTTGGAATTATTATGAATCTTATTGCAATATTATTATCCTGTCAGCTTTGCTTTTGCAAAACCGGGGAGAAAGAAAATTCAGTAAATTAAAAAGTATCAGCGGAGCCAGCCGAAAATCCGATCAAAGAGTAGGCTTTAATAATTAATCCCATGTCAATACAAAATTATGGTGTTTTAAAAGGCAGAGCCTTTGAAAGCAAAAGAGCAACATCACAAAGCGAACATTTTCAGATTCTAATCAACCGCGGTAATAATCCCCACCGCATTGCCATCAATACCCAGTCGAGCGAACCACCCAGCCAGGTATTATATTTTGCAGATGATGATTACAGGCATGAAATAACAGGTGTGCTGCAAAACTCAGGTTTGCAAAATGGTTTTACTCCTCTTGAATCCAAACCTGGAGGATTGGCCCTTGACTTCATCAGGCGAAACCTTTTTTCACCGGGTGAGATGGTTGCATTACCCTCCCGTGCACCGTCAGATAATGACGACCTCAATGACAAGCTTGATTTTTTTGTGCGCCAGGCCATCAGCGATGATTCCGCTGTGGTGTATGCCTTTGGCCAGCATTGGCTGGATTCGAATAAAGCGGACAGCTATTTTCATGAAATCAATCCCAGCACCGGCATTCACGATATACACATGAACCAGGGTAACCCCCCGGGAAAATATTTTAAAGATAACGGGCCGTGGCAGGATGGCGGATTGCTGTTTCATTTTGCTTCGCGCAACCGGTGGGCTGCCGTGTTTACGGCCTTTCAGTCACAGGCATTCCATACGGATGACCAGACAGGCAATCCGCTTAACGAGCCCGGGAATATAGCTCCTGTGCGTATTATTGCCGCGCTGATCAACCCGCATGGCGATGACGTGGGGAAAGAATATGTGATTTTATTAAATAAGAGCGACAAGCCGGTTAACCTCGAAGGATGGCAATTGCTTGACAGGCTGAAAAAGAAAGATACCATCACAAATAAAATGATTGAAGCAGGCGATACCCTCCGCATTACCCTCACCGGGCAGGGTGCGCAGCTGGGCAATAAAGAAGGCGGCATTATCACGCTCGTTAACAGCGAAGGCCTCAAGGTGGATGGCGTTACCTATACAAAGACAGATGCCTCGCACGATGGAGAATTAACTGAACTGTAAAAAAAAGGGATATGAAATCATGCATGACACTGTCGTAAAGAACAAATGAAATGAGCAACGAAAAAATCACATCGCGTGAATATAAATTGGTTCTTGCCATTGAAAAGTTTGCAGGCGATGAAAAGGAGATGCTGAACAAGGCAGACATTTTCTGGCAGGCTCTTCAAAAGACCGCCCTGCAGGTAATAAAAGCTGCGGATGGAAATTTTGATGCCATCAGGCCGGCTAGGGAAATCAGGTTTTATGATACGGAAGATTCATTGCTGAATTCAAAAAAATATATTTTCCGCGAAAGGATATGCCCGGCTGATAACACGCGCGAGCTGACCCTTAAATTCAGGCATCATGACCGCTACATTTCACAAGACCGTGATATGAGGCCAGGCATTAATGGCAAAGTAAAAATAAAGTTTGAAGAGGATATAAAGGCGCCTTTTGAAAAGCTGCACAGCTTTTCCGGCAGCGTTGAAAAGTTTAGCCAAAGGAAAATAGAAAACATAAATGATGTGATTAAAATATTTCCCGGGCTGGACAGCAGCTTAAGAAAAGACGCGGGAGATAAATCTATTCATCTCGTAAATGGTTTTGCAGCAAAGGAAATAGTTATTACGGGAGCAACCCTCCGGCTCAGCAACAATCCTGTGGTGAATGCAGAATGCGCTATAATTACCTGGTACGACATGCCAAAGAATAAAATTGATCCTGTTATAGCCGAGTTCAGCTTTCGTTATGAAAACAAAAATGAAAAATATAAAAGGAAAACCGCTCAGCGCGCGTACGACCTGTTCCATTTGATACAGGATGAAATGAAGGAATGGATAGATGCAACGGGAAATACCAAGACGGGTTTTGTTTATAACGGTTAGCAAAAGGGAAATCGTAAAAAAGGCCTACCTTTCCCCTGCAGAAAGTAACCGTACAAAACCGGGAACGCAGACACTACAAAAACAACTATGATTGAAACCTCTAAAGACCTGAAGCTTGCAGTATTGATAGATGCTGACAATGTTCCTTATGCAAACGTGAAAGAAATGTTTGAAGAAATTGCAAAATACGGAACGCCTACTTTTAAAAGAATTTATGCCGACTGGACCAAGCCCACTGTTTCAGGCTGGAAAAAAGTGCTGCTGGAAAATGCCATTACACCCGTGCAGCAGTACAGTTACTCTACCGGAAAAAATGCATCCGACAGTGCGCTCATTATTGATGCTATGGATATCCTCTATACCGGCAAAGTGGATGGCTTCTGCATTGTTTCCAGCGACAGCGATTTTACGCGATTGGCAACGCGCCTCCGCGAAGCGGGCATGAAAGTGATAGGCATTGGCGAAAAGAAAACACTCAACCCGTTTATAACGGCATGCGACAAATTCATATATATAGAAATCCTGAAACCTGCACCGCCAAAGCAGCCTGAAACCGATACGAGGAAACCGAGAAGGAGCGCACCGGCACCTGTAAACGAACCGCTCAGCAAAATTGACCCTGAACTGATAAAGCTTGTTACCGACAGCATCACCGATCTTGCCGATGAAAACGGCTGGACATTTCTCGGTGAGCTGGGAAACTTAATGCTGAAAAAGAAACCCGATTTTGACCCGCGTAATTACGGCCATACAAAAATGTTATCCCTCATAAAAAGCATGAACATGTTTGAAATTGACGAACGCGACTCCGGTAAAAATAATATCAAGCATGTGTATATCAGGAAAAAAATGAAATGAATTTATAAAGAGTTCCAAAAATGGGGATTCTAATATTACGCAAAAATTTACATTTGTCATTCTGTTCTAATCCTGTTTTGTATGTCTGACCTTGCAATAAAACTGATTGACGAAGCCAACGAGAAAAAATCCACTTTTCTTGATCTGGGTAATTGCGGGCTTAAAGCAATACCAAAAGAAATAACAAAGCTTTCCGGTTTTTTGGAGCATCTTAACCTTGGAAGCCAATATTTGGAAAACTATGCATACAAGAGCAGTATTAACAAACTTTCTGTAAACAACTTTTCAGGTGAAGATAATGATTTAAATCTGCTGACTGAATTAAAACATATTAAAAAGCTTGATTTTTATAGTTCTCATATAGGCGAAAAAGGAGCTAAATACATCAGCAGGCTTTCTTCTCTTACTTCTTTAAATCTCGAATATAACGACATAGGGGAAAAAGAAGCGGAACACATCAGCAATCTTTCTGCTCTTACTTCTTTAAATCTTGACTCTAACAATATTGGCAGTAAAGGAGCAAAACACATCAGCAGGCTTTCGGCTCTTACTTCCCTAAATCTCCGTTCTAACAACATTGACGAAAAAGGAGCGGAACATATCAGCAGGCTTTCTTCTCTGACTTCTTTAAATCTTAATTCTAATAAGATTGGTGAAAAAGGGGCTGAACACATCAGTAAGCTTTCTTCTCTTACCTCTTTAAATCTTTACTCTAATAAGATTGGCGAAAAAGGAGCTGAGCACATCAGTAGGCTTTCTTCGCTTATTTATTTAAATCTGAATTCAAACAATATTAACGAGAAAGGAGCCGAACACATCAGTAAGCTTTCTTTTCTTACTTCATTAAATCTCGGTGAAAATAACATTAGCGAAAAAGGAGCCGAGCATATCAGTAAACTTTTATCACTACTTACTTTATCTCTCTATAAGAACAACATTGGCGATAAAGGAGCAGAACACATCAGTAGGCTTTCAGCTCTTACTTCCTTAGATCTCAATTCTAACAACATTAGCGAGAAGGGAGCGGAACAAATCTGCAAACTTTCCGCTCTTACTTCTTTACATATCAGTTACAACAACATTGGTGATATTGGAGCGAAACACATAAGCAGACTTTCTGCTCTTACTTCTTTAAATTTCTGGAGAAGCACAATTGGCGAAAAAGGAGCAGGTCATATCAGTAGTCTTTCCGCTCTTACTTCTTTAGATATCAGCCTAAACAAAATTGGTGAAAAAGGAGCGGAACATATTAGCAGGCTTTCAGCTCTTACTTCTTTAAATCTCTGGTCTAACGACATTGGTGATAATGGCGCGGAACACATCAGCAGGCTTTCAGCTCTTACTTCTTTAAACCTCGATGATAACAACATTAGCGAAAAAGGAGCGGAACACATCAGCAGACTATCTGCTCTTACTTCTTTAAATCTCTGGTTAAACAAGATTGGAGAAAAAGGAGCGCTGCATATCAGCAGACTTTCAGCTCTTACTGCTTTAAGCCTCCGCACTAACAACATTGGCGATAAAGGAGCCGAATATATCAGTAGGCTTTCCGCTCTTACTTCATTAAATGTGATTAATAACATGATCGGAGATGCAGGAATTAAAAGGATCGTAACATCACTTCCTGGTTTATTTCGATTAGAAGCTGAAAATAACAAGACTGAATCTATAAACCCTGAATTATTGAACGATATTAATGCCTTACGTGCACTCTTCCGTTCCACTGAAATGGTGGATAATAATAGGGTAAAAATGATTTTAATAGGCAATACAAAAGCCGGAAAAACTACATTGGCTCAATGGCTGAGCGAAAAAAAGTACATAAAGGAAAAAGAATCAACTCATGGCATTCAGCACTGGATCTGGAATACTTCATCAGCCAATGGCTTAAGTGTGAATATCTGGGATTTCGGGGGACAGGATTATTACCATGCCACGCACGAAATATTTTTCAGCGATGAAACATTGTTCTTGCTTCTTAAATCAAGTGAGACAGGAAAAGATAGCGATGAGCAGCAACTCAGCAGCGGGTACTGGCTTGAGTATGTGGCAACGCGATGCAATTCTGATAAAACTCCTTTATGGTATCTGCAGACCAAAGCGGATATTGATCCTTATGGCAACAAATGGTTGCATCAGGATGATTTACGGATATTTAATGTAGAAGCGCAATACCAGGTTGCCATTGAAAAAACATTTGAAAAGGCTGAACCTTTTCTTGGTGATTTCAGTCATTTTGAAAAAAAATTAATTGAAAAGCTAAACCAGCTTTCATTAACAAAAATTCCTGCATCGTGGGCAATGATTAGGGATAAGTTTTTGTCTGCCTGGAGAAAGAAGGATTTATTCTTAGATGAAAAAAAATTTCGAACCAAATGTGAAACTGCTTTAAAAGGCGAGCAGCACCTCCTTGAGGATTTACAAAACACATGGGAAGGCTTAATACCTTATCTGAGCCGTTGCGGAGAACTTGTAACATTCCTGAATGATGCGGGGCTTAAAGATAAAATATTCCTGGGTGCAAAAGAATTGACGGATGCGCTTTACCAATTATTGTCAAAAGATGTGGAAAAGATATCGCTGGGAAAATTTACTGATGAACATATCAAAAAAGTAAAACATGGGGAGGTGTTAAAAGATGTACTGATGGTTTACGGTCTTATTTTTAAAGATCCGCGGGATGAAAAAGTGTTTGTTGCCCCGCAATTCCTTCCCATTGATCCGCATGTTCAGCACTTTTCTAAACTTATCCCTTTAAGTTTTGCTCTTCGTTTTCCCAATTACATGTCGAGGTCCGTTATTACCCGGTTTATCTCTCAATACGTGAAAGACGACAAAGAATCTTTTTACTGGCGGTATGACGCATTTTTTAAAATGAGAGACATCCATTGTTTTGTAAGAATAGATGCGCAGAAACAAATTATTTATGTCCACGCTGAAGATAAAAAAGAAAAATACAGCGTCATGAAAGAGCTGTATTCATTCTTTTGTTCCTATGGGATTTTAACAGGTAGTGAAACTACCAGTGAATCTCCCGGTCATGTATCTGCAGGCATGAATGAAAATACGCTGTTAAAAGAGAAGAAAACAACGCCAGGTTACCTGCAGGTGAATGAACATAAGGTTGCACTGTCACTCGATGGAGAAAACTTTGCAATCGTGACAGAGATTCGACAGGAAATAACAAACCGCGCTTACCGTGTAAAATGTACCAACGGTCATTATCTTGAAATAAATGCTGTTATACATCAACTGCTTAATACACTAACATCTATGCCTAAAAGAATATTTTTTTCTTATTCAAAAAAAGACGAAAATTATCGTGCGGAGCTTGAATCGCATTTTGCTGCATTAAGGCGTAGCGGCAAAATTGATACCTGGTGCGATGTAAATTTAACGGCCGGACAGGAGTGGGATAAAAAAATAAAAGAAGAACTTGAAAGAGCGGATATTGTTATGCTGCTTTTAAGCAGTGATTTTATGGCTACTGATTATATATGGAATACGGAAATTCCCAAAATAATAAAAGAGGGAAAAACAGTAGTACCGATTTTTCTTCGTCCTTGTGATTGGCATGAGGAATTATATGAGGTTAATAAATATACGGCTCTACCCGCAAAAGGTGATTGGATAGTTCAGAATTCAAAGCCCAATCGTGATGAAGGTTATTTAAAAATAATTGAAGGAATGAAAAAACTATTATAATATGTCAAAGGAAGAAATCCACAAAGAGCTCGATCTAATCCAGGATGTGATCAGGCGAATGGCTTCAAATTCTTTTGAAGTAAAAAAATGGCTGATCGGTATTCTTACGGCAATAGTTGTTTTCAAACATGAAGAGCTGCTTGGCGGCCACACTCAATACATCCTGTTATTACTGATCCCTGTTTTTAGCTTCTGGTATTTGGATGCATTTTTTTTAAAAACAGAAAGACAATACCGTGAAATCTACGATTGGGTAGTGAGAAATCGCCCTGTTACAGATAAATACTTGTATGACATGAAAAGTATACTGGTCGAATTCACTTCCGGAGATAAAATATGGAAGGTAGCATGGTCACGTACTATTAGAATATTTTATATAGTGCCCGTTATTTTTATCCTTGTCTATACGTTTCTGCAATATTGCAACAATCATCATGGTAAAATATCATGCAGAGACGATGGAAAAATTTCTGTCACCTTCCTCCAGCTAAATGATGTATATGAAATTTCATCGCTGGATCATGGCGAAAAAGGAGGGATGGCACGTGTAGCCTCGCTGCGCAAAGAACTCTGCAGGCAAAACTCTAATACATACACTGTTTTATCGGGCGACTTTCTTTCACCTGCTGCTTTGTCCACAGCAAAAGCGGGCAAGGTCGGAATTAATGGAAGACAGATGGTGGATGCTATGAATGCCACAGGGATTGACCTTGTTACTTTTGGCAATCATGAATTCGATCTCGAAGAGCTTGACCTGGCTGACCGTATCAATCAATCCTGTTTTGATTGGGTCAGCACGAACGTTAAACAGGCTTCAGGTGAAAAATTTACGAAAACAAAAAATAATAAAATTGTCCCTGTCCCTGAAACAAGGATATTGACTTTCACCGACAAAGACGGCACTAAAGTTAAAATCGGAATATTCGGAATCACTATTAACTCTACCGAGAAAGACTATGTGAAATACGAGGCATATGATTCAGCTGCTGCAAGGGCTGTACAGGAATTGAAAGGGAAATGTAATTTCATAGTGGCTGTAACCCATCTTTCCCGCGCAGAGGATATCCGGTTAGCGGAAAAATTTCCCGAGATAAAGCTGATCATGGGTGGACACGAGCATGTTCATTCCATAGACACCATTTTTTCTGCAGGAAATTTTGTAACGAAAGCCGATGCCAACGCACGAACTGCATACGTTCATTCACTTCAATATAATGCATGTACCCATGAAGTGGACATTCATTCAAAGCTTGTCCCAGTCGATAAAAAAGATTATACCGAAGATGCTGATGTGATGAAGAAGGTAAATGAATGGAATAAACGGGCACATGACTATTGGGTTAATGATGACAGTATCTGGACTCCGTGCACCATTGTAAAATATTTAGGTGACAGCATAATATATGACGGCACTGAAGCCAATACCCGGTCAAAAGAAACCAATTTAACAAGAGACATTGCAGCAGCTGTTTATAAGGATGTAAATGCTAAAAATAAAGTGGAAGCAGTTATATATAACAGCGGCAGCCTTCGGCTTGATGACTATATCACACAGGAAGTAAAAGTATATGATATCATACGGACGCTTCCTTATCCAGCTACAATTCTGACTGTGCAGATGAAGGGATTTTTGCTGGAGAATCTGCTAAAAATCAGCAATGAAAACAAACAAAACGGATGTTTTCTGCAGCATTATAATATCTCTGCGAATTCGGACAGCAGCATATGGATGATTAATGGAAAACAAATTGAACAGAACAGGGAATATAGTATAGCCTTGAATGATTTCCTGCTTTCAGGTAAGCAGGAAAAAATGGAATTTTTAAAACCAGGTTGCAAAGGACTCGGTAAAATAGATTCTTCCAATACCAAACAAATGAAGAAAATGGTTATTGATTATATGAGCGGAAAAAAAAATCCTACCCAAAAAACTTTATCAACTGTACCCTGTTACTGAAAAAATTTTCCTGCCCTGGCTTGTGTCCTCACAAACCGGAGAAATCATTTATGATAATCCAATTCGTAAAACTTCCTCCTTGAAACCCCATAGTTGTCAGGAATGTAAACTGGAAATTTTGTCATATTTCATCATTTTAAAAGTGTTTTTTAGTATCCTTTTCTTTTGAAACCAATATGTTATATAACACTGCCAGCAACGCGTAATAATGCCACAGACTCGAGTAATAATAAGACTGCAACGCATAATGAGACCGCTGACATGAATAATGATAAGACAGCAACGTGTTATAATGCCATAGACTTGAGTAATGATAGGGTTGAATGCGTGCGGGTCTGTTTACTAAACTGTGTCAGGATTTAATTTTTTTTGAAACTCCCCTCAATAAAAACCCCCTTTCTCAAGAGGGCCCTTCCTGCAAACGCTGTTATGCCCTCACGCCACTTCCGCAATATGTAGTTGAAAGTCCTTTTACTTTCATGGGATGTTCAGGATTCGAAATCAATAAAACAGATAATTTTGTTTTTGCGCAGGCTTGTGTTGCAACAGACAGTAATCCATTTTTTTAAAAATCTCTTTTTTGATATTTGTCATAAAGAACAGACATAAATTAATGTTATGAATAAATCTGAAAGAACAATTAGTAAGACTGTATTCCTTGGTGTCTTCCTGCTAACAGGGATGTTTAATGTCTCGTGCAGCCAAACCAAAATAGAAAAGCTCGATAAACTAATAAGTGCATATGCTGAAAATGGACAATTCAATGGTTCTGTTCTTGTAGCGGAAAAAGGTAATGTTATATATAAAAAAGGTTTTGGATGGGCCAATATGGAATGGAATATTCCCAATCAGCCCGACACTAAGCACAGGTTGGGTTCCATCACCAAGCAATTTACTTCCATGCTGATTATGCAATTAGTTCAGCAAGGCAAATTAAAGTTAGATGCTCCTGTTTCCGCCTATCTCCCGGATTACCCAAAATCGAATGGAGATGCAATCACTATTCATCACCTGATGACACACACTTCAGGAATTCCTGAATTCACTTCGTTCCCGGACTTCTTTAAAGAGCGCAGTCGTAATACGTATAGCCCGGCTGAACTGGTGAATTATTTCGCTGACTCAGCGCTGCAGTTCAAACCGGGAGAAAGATTTGCCTATAGTAATTCAGGATATGTACTATTAGGTTTCATCATAGAGAAAGTAACAGGTAAGTTGTATGAGCAGGTATTGCAGGAGAATATTCTTACTCCTCTCAAAATGAATAATACCGGGTACGATCATAATGGCACCCTTTTGAAGAACAGAGCTTCAGGATATGACAGGACCGGAAGAAATTATACAAATGCATCTTTTGCCGATATGTCAATTCCTTATTCTGCCGGAGCATTATATTCAACAGTTGAAGATCTGTACCTGTGGGACCAGGCATTATATACCCATCAACTCCTCCGGAAAGAAAATATGGATTTGTTATTTGCTGAACATATCGAGACAGGCAGAGGTTATTATGGTTACGGCTGGTTTGTTGATGAAATGAATATAGGTAAAACTCAGGAGCAATTAAAAACCATAAGTCATGGAGGTGCAATAAATGGTTTTGGCACGCTCATTACCCGTATTCCATCGGACAAATCATTAATTGTATTATTAAACAATACGGGAGGAGCGCCTCTCCAGGAGATGGCTGCTGCTATCAGTGGAATTATGTATGACAAACCATACGACTATCCAAAAAAATCTATCGCTTATTCGCTGGTGGATGTGATGGAGAAAGATGGTATCACGGCTGCACTTTCATTTTTTAAAAAAGTCAAAGACTCTGGCAATTATTATCTCAATGAAAGAGAAATGAATGATGCAGGATATCAATTGCTGCAATCAAATAAAGTCAAAGAAGCAGCTGCTGTTTTTAAACTGAATGCCGAGTCGTATCCTGAATCTTTTAATGTGTATGATAGTTATGGGGAGGCGCTTATGGTTCTGGGAAACAAGACGGAAGCAATAGAAAATTATAAAAAATCTGTGCAGCTGAATCCGGGTAGCGCCAGCGGTACAAAAGTCTTGAAAGAAGCAGGTGTATATACTGATACCTTGATCAAAAAAGTTCCTGTTGAGCATTTGAAGTTATTGGAGGGTGAATATATAGCAGCCGAAGGGGATTGGAAGATTGTATTTACGGAGGTGCAGGGAAAGTTGGTAGGCAACGACAAGGGTTATAAGTACACACTGGTTCCGGTTGGTGACGATGAGTTTGTCAATCCCGATGACGGAGCTTCATTAATGTTCGATACCAAAAACAAGAATGTGATCACCTTAATGCTCTTCCGAAAGTTCAAATTCAGAAAGGTGATATAATTACGCGGTGAATGCAAATTGATGTGCTCTCGGTTTCTGGCGGGATGCCACGGGTGTTGAAAGAATGATTAAAATAATTTCTCATATATTTGACCGTAATTAAACTAAACTATTAATCTCTTAAATTCAAAACACATGAAAAAAACAATGATCATGTTGCTCTCAGCCATGATGCTGACAGCAATGCTCTCCGTACAAACTGCCAATGCGCAGAACAAAAAGCCGGACTGGCCCGGTGTTACTATTAAAGTCTTAGTGGACAACGACAATGTAAACATTTCGGAAGTAACCTTTGCTCCCGGAGCTGTTGCCGACTGGCATTCGCATCCGCAGCATACCATTTATGCTATTACGGATATGAAATTGCAAGTTGAGGAAAAAGGAAAAGAAACCAAGGTTAACGATGTAAAAGCAGGACAGGCAATATGGTCACCGGCTGTAACGCACAAAACAACCAATGTTGGCACAACGCCTATGACAGCAATTGTTACCGAAATAAAAGAAGTGCCTCACAAGCATTGAGAAAATTTCCTGTATTCACCAGGGACAGTACCACCTGCTTTGCCATGAACATAAAATCAGGTGGTGCTGTAATCCTGGATGCTTCGGGGAGCAGTATAATCAAAACACAAAGCAAAAATAAAATTGATGTTTCGGCATTGAATGGCGGAGCTTATTTTCTCAGGATGAATTCCACCGATAATTTTTCCCTGCAAAAAATTATTATTCAAAAATAACATCTGCAATACCCGGGCAGGTGAGGCGTGCCAATTATCATTATGCAGGAACGGGCTTACCGGTTTTTTTAGTAAAAAAAAGACTTTTATATTCTTACTGAAATATGCGTTTTAGCATGGCACTGAATGCTGAAACCTATACTTTTGTTTTGAATTAATCATGAAATAAGAATCCGGTGGAAGAGGAGTATCCCAAAATGTATCTCTATAAAAGAATTGTCCAGGCAAAACTTTATATTGACAATCATTTCGGAAGTGAAATGGACCTTGATAACATTGCCGATGAAGCCTGCTTTTCTAAATTTCATTTCATTCGTTTGTTTAAAGCGATTTATGACAGCACTCCCCATCAATACCTGACACGGGTGAGAATTGAAAATGCAAAAAAGCTTTTACAGGAAGGAAATTCCATTAACGAAACCTGCTTCATGGTTGGTTTTGAAAGTGTAAGTTCCTTCACAGGCCTTTTCAGGCGATACGTACATCTTACACCTTCTGCATTTCAGCGGCAGTTTATGGAACGTGAGGAACGGATTAAAAATATTCCTTTGCAATTTATTCCGAATTGCTTTGCCGAACAAAAGGGCTGGACGCAAAAAAGCAATTTTCAAGAAGCCGTTTAAAAAATCATTGCTCACTTTTGCCGCACAACATTAAAAGCAAAATACAATGATTACAAAACTAAACCACGTCAGCATTTTTGTTCTTAACCAGGACAGCGCTTACGAATTTTATGTGAACAAGCTCGGCTTTAAAGTACACACGGATGCACCGATGGGTCCCGGCATGCGCTGGCTCACTGTCTGTCCTCCGGGTCAGCCCGACCTTGAAATTACGTTAATGCCGATAGAAGACGGCATGATGTTTAAAGACGGTGCTGCAAAGCAAATGAGGGAATTGGTAAAAAAAGGGACTTTTGGGTTTGGTGTTTTTGAATGCAATGACCTCAACGCAACTTATGAAGAGCTGAAAGCCAAAGGAGTCGTTTTCAAAAAACCGCCCACAAAAGAGTTTTACGGGTACGAGGCATTGTTCATGGATGATTCGGGAAACTGGTTTTCACTCGGACAGAAAAAGTAACTGCTTTATACGTTACAAGTGAATCAGGCGTAACATCGTTCAATTCACGTTTTTAACGGCATAATTTTTTAGTATGATTTTTAAACAAAATTTTAAAAATCATGGTAAATAAATTAGCGCACATTATTATTATTATTTTAATTTTAATATCCAAAAGTTCAGCAGGACAGGTGGAAGTACATATCGGTAATAACGATACGCTCATTCGTACTATCACTCTCATTCAAAATCCCGTTTACGATGAAATCATTTGCAAAATAGATGGTGCTGAATTTTTAGAATATTCCATTTATGATCAATCGGGAAAAAAAATAAGGGACGGCTGGTTCCTGGGCAAGGTTCCGATTCAATACCTCGCTCCGGGCTCGTATTCGCTTGTGATTAATTTTAATGACAAAAAAATTAAAAAAGAGTTTTTAAAACTAAAAAGCGAAAGTATTTCCTATAAGCAGGATGAATTCGACCAATGAGCCATTTAAGATTGTAAAAACTTTTTTACCAAAGCAACTATCAGCGACAGTATTACACTGAGAAGTATCATCGTTGTGATGGGGAAATAAAAACGAAAATTTTCTTTTACAATGTTGATATCTCCGGGCAGATGCCCGAGCCAGTGCAGCTTGTCATGAAAAAAATAAATGATAATACCCGCCAGCACAATCAGCAAGCCTGCAATAATGATCCATTTTCCTGCTTCGCTGTTCATCCGGCAAAAATAAGTTTTGCAGCCGGATATATAGTATCTTTCCACATGTACTCATATAAATGAATTGCAAATTCTTAAGGCAGGATTGTCATGTGGCTTTATCATGTGCTTGATTATTTTTTCTTTTTTTTCCACACCGTGCTTATTTTTTTTAACAGCTTCGGTTGGATATTCCGCAAAACCCGGAAATGGAATTTGGTTACACTTATGCTTACTGCTTTTTCATGGTTTGTACTTGGCATACATTTCGGATGGGGTTATTGCTTCTGCACCGGCTGGCACTGGATGGTAAGACGCAAGCTTGGATATACCGATATGTCTGATTCTTACATTCATTTTCTTATTTTGAAACTGACGGGAATAAACTTTTCAATTACATTCATAAATATTGTTACAGCATCTGTATTTTTTGTGAGCTTGATAATGAGTATTGCATTTAATGTAAGAGACTACAGGAAGGCTGACCACAAATGAAAAACCATTCTGTCTTTTATGAATTAAAGTTTTTAATTTCGTGAGATTAAAAATAACAGCGCCATGCGAACCTGTCTGAATGCTTCCTTTATTCTATTAGTTTCATTTTTGTCAAGCTGCAGCAGCGAACAGAAAAAAAATGAGGAAGCCGCAGAAGAAAAATCTGAAATACACGAACAGGCACCGGCAACAGTTTCAGGAACGGAGTCATTAAGTGATACTGTCTTCAGCGGTTTCAGGTATGGAATGTCATTTTCAGAAGCAAAAGATCATGTTGCGAAGCTAAAGTCACAAGGTGAAAAAATTAATTTATCAGGCAATGATGATAAATTATCCGGTGAATGCATTTTTAATAATGGAAAAAGAGATGTGTCATCTGAAATGATAATTTTTTTTGCAAATGATAAATTGTCCGCAATGCAGATTAAAATCAAATGCGATATGGAAAAAGATCAATCCGTTACGGATGCGCTGCATGATTTAGCAGAGTACTTATCCAAAACATACGGCCCTTACCAAACGGATGAGGATGCGATGCATTATGAATATCATTTCTGGGATGACGGCAACAGGCTGATCAAAATTTTTCAATCGGATGGCCATGAAAAATCAAAATGTATGTATAACATAGAATTTAAAGATTCCCGTTTAGATAGTTCCAGCCAGAGTTAAACTTTTATGCTTGATCTGAATTTTAATCCCTTTCCTCAACTGTCCACTGAACGTTTATTGCTTCGGCAATTAAGCAGCAAAGACGAACTGGATATTTATGCGATCCGCTCACATAGGGAAACGATGCAATATATTCCGCGTCCTTTGGCTAAATCGGTTGAAGACGCTGCCCGGTTAATTCAAAAGATGGATGATCTTTTAAATAAAACAGAAGCCATTAACTGGGGTATAACGCTGAAGGGTAATCCGAAACTGATTGGCATGATCGGTTTTTTCAGGATTGCAAAAGAGCATTACAGGGCAGAAGTAGGGTACATATTAGGTCCTGACTACCGGGGAAAAGGCATCGTTCAGGAAGCATTGGTAAAAGTGCTGGAGTTTGGTTTTAAAACATTGAAGTTTCATTATATCGAGGGGGTTGTTCATCCGCTCAATGTTGCTTCAGCAAAAATTTTGGAAAAAAACGGCTTTACAAAAGCGGGGCATTTTAAGGAACGGGAATTTTTTGATGGAAAATTTATTGATTCTGTTTTTTATTCTTTGCTGAATCCCGAAGATAAAAAATAAGATTAGCGATTACATCGTCTTCAACTCTGCAATCAGGTCAAGCAGCGCTTTTTTTGCATCTCCGAAAAACATGCTTGTCTTTGGGTCATAGAAAAGCAGGTTATCAATGCCTGCGTAACCTGCGCTCATGGAGCGTTTGTTTACAATAATATTTTTTGCTTTGTCCACTTCAAGAATCGGCATTCCGTAAATAGGGGAGGAGGGATCTGTTTTTGCGGCAGGATTCACCACATCATTGGCGCCTACAACTAATACAACGTCCGTCTGATCAAATTCAGAATTGATATCATCCATCTCCACCAATTTTCCATAATCCACATTTGATTCTGCAAGCAAAACATTCATGTGACCGGGCATTCTGCCGGCAACCGGGTGTATTGCATACTTCACTTCAACGCCACGTTCTTCCAGAAGATTTTCCAATTCATGGATTACGTGTTGAGCCTGCGCCACTGCCAGACCATAACCGGGAACGATCACAACTTTTTTAGAATAATTGAGAAGAATGGCAAGGTCTGATACATTTATATCCTTGACCGAACCTTTTGCAGATGTTTCCGAAGAAGCAGAGGCTGTTTCACCAAAAGCACCGAAGATCACGCTTGAAAGCGAACGGTTCATTGCTTTGCACATTACAACAGTAAGCAGTGTTCCGGCAGAGCCAACAAGAATTCCACCTGTAAGCATCACTTTGTTGTCATATAAAAATCCACCGAATGCTGCAGCAAGGCCCGTGAAAGAATTGAGCAATGAAATAACTACTGGCATGTCTGCACCACCGATAGGAAAAACAAACATGACACCATAGAATAACGCAACAGCAAATAGAAGGTAAATTAACACGGGCATTGACATTCCATTGAAGAACATAAAAACAGCGAATCCCAATACAAACAGGAGGATGACTAAGTTAATGATGTTATACTTCGGCAAACGTATCGGTTTGCTCATTGTCCCGTTTAATTTAAGAAAAGCAATTATGCTTCCCGAAAAGGAAACACTGCCGATGATCAAACCTGCAAGAATCGCCATGATACGGCCGTTTAAAGACGATTCTGCTGCGGGTAATTCGGATGCAATGGCATGAACAGGTTCACTCAACAAGTGGTGAAGATGATTAAATTCAATCATCGAGATGAGAGCAGCACAGGCTCCACCCATTCCGTTAAACATTGAAACAAGCTCCGGCATTTTTGTCATCTTAACTTTTTTGGCGGTCAGCCAGCCGATGATTGTTCCAATAATAATTGCTGAAAAGATCAATATATAAATTACAGAAGCAGGTTTGTGCTCGGTATATAGTGTTATACCATGTGAGTAAACTGACTTTTCAACGTTGATAAAAATGGAAGCAATAATGGCGAGTATCATTCCTGCCGCTGCAAAAAGGTTTCCCGACCTGGCAGTTTTCGGGTTGCTCATTTTCTTCAACCCGATAATAAAAGTTGCCGAGGCAATGATGTAGCTGATCGTTCGTATATGATAAAGGCTTTCGGTAGTCATTAAAAAATTCTGAGTTAAGTATTTAAAGTTTAGAATCCAGAGTTATAGTTCATAAAAATTCGCAGGTGGTTATTTTTTCTTAAACATTTCAAGCATCCTGTCGGTCACCACAAAACCGCCCACCACATTTAACGTACCGAGGACTACTGCAAGAAAACCAAGTGCAAGCCCGACATAATCTGACGGATCCATATTCAGCATTACAATGATGGCCCCGACAATTACAACCCCGTGGATTGCATTTGCTCCGCTCATTAAAGGTGTATGAAGCACGGTAGGAACACCCCCGATCACTTCTATCCCGACAAAAACGGAAAGGATGATAAAGAATATAATTTCCTGGTGATTACCGATAAAACTTAAAATGTTTTCCATTATGATAGTTATTGATTATTGAATTATAAAATTAAGAGTTAGTTTCTTTTTATTTTCAAACCGTCAATGGTTTTGAAACGGAAGGATGGACCGCGACTCCTTTATGTACAATAAGACTTCCTTTTGTAATTTCCTCTTCCATTTCCCATTTGAATCCGTCTTTGGTAGCGAGATGGGTTAAGAACGCCAAAAGGTTTTTTGCAAATAATTCGCTCGCAACCGAAGGCAGCAGGCTCGTGATGTTTTCTTCCCCGATAATGGAAACACCATTTTTCTGAACCGTTTTATTCAGCTCGCTTCCGGCAACATTTCCTCCTTGTCCGACTGCCATATCCACAATCACGGAACCGAATTTCATGCTTCTTACCATTTCATCGGTAACGAGCAATGGCGCTTTTTTTCCGGGAATCAAAGCGGTGGTGATTACAATGTCAGCTTCTTTAATATGCTTCGAAACAAGTTCCTGCTGCTTTTTTAAAAATTCTTCCGAAACGCCTTTTACATACCCGCCTTCCATTTTCAGGCTCTCATCCGTTTTTACTTCAATAAATTTTCCGCCAAGTGATTCCACCTGTTCTTTTGTTTCGGGACGGATGTCAGATACTTCAACAATTGCTCCCAATCTTTTTGCCGTGGCTATTGCCTGTAAACCGGCTACTCCCGCACCAAAAATAACTACCCTGGCAGGACGTATGGTTCCTGCGGCTGTTGTCATCATCGGAAATATTTTTCCGAATGCATTGGCAGCCATCAATACAGCTTTGTAACCTGCAAGATTTGCTTGGGAACTGAGCGCATCCATTTTTTGCGCACGCGAAATCCGCGGAATGGCATCAACAGAAAAAGCTGAAATTCCGGCCTGCACACATGCATCAACGGTTGCGGGATTTGTTACAGCCCAGATGTACGAAATAAGCACCGCATCTTTTTTCATCAGCGCAATTTCATCGGGAGCTGGCGCATTTACTTTGCATATTACCTCTGACGCATACACTGTATTCTTATCGGCAAGTGAAGCGCCTGCCGAAGTGAATTGCTCATCAGGGAAAAAAGAATTTAACCCGGCACCGGTTTCAACCACTACTTCAAATCCTGCTTTCACAAAACTCTTCACCGCATCGGGTGTAATGGCTATCCTGTTTTCACCCTGCTTGTTTTCTTTGGGAACTCCTATTTTCATTAATCAATTTTTTGGTTTGCAAAGAAAAACAAAAATATGAGACTTTATCAGGTGGTTAAATGCCTGAATGACAGAATTGTCAGACTTCAATTGTTAATTATTAAATATGGGTCACCGGTTGTATTCACTGAAGCAGGTTTTCACGCTGCGAGTTTCGGGTTTTTCAATTTTCTCTCCCGTCAATTTTTACCATCTTTGCAGCGAAGAAAAAATGTAAGCATGATCAAATACACTCCGCAATATCTGCAAAAACTCGAAGATTTACTGAAAGAAAATAATTACACCATTCGAAATGAAAAGGGAAATTTTAAATCGGGATACTGTATTCTGGATTTTAAAAGGGTGATTGTAATAAATAAATTTTCAACAATCGAAAGCCGGATAAACGCAATGATCGAAATACTGAAGGAGCTGGATTCCACAGAAGTACTTAGCGAAGAGGCAAAAGAAGAAATAAAGAAAGTCTCAAAAATAAAAAAGTGAAGCTGGAAGTCAGCAATTAGAAATATCCAACTTCAAACATCCAACTTCCAGAATGAAAATAACATTTCTCGGAACAGGAACCTCGCAGGGTGTACCGGTGATTGCCTGTACATGCAGGGTTTGTACATCTCCGGATCCGAAGAACAAACGGTTACGGTCTTCTGTGATGATCGAGGACAATGGAAAAGTGATCGTCATTGATTCGGGCCCTGATTTCAGGCAACAAATGCTTCGTGAAAATGTGAGACAACTGGACGGGCTGGTTTTTACTCATGAGCACAAAGACCATGTGGCCGGGCTGGATGACATACGTGCTTTCAATTATATGCTTAAAAAAAAAGTGGACGTGTATGCAACCGAAAGAGTGCAGGAAACTATGAAACGTGAATTCCCTTATGCATTTGAAGACCTCAAATATCCCGGAGTTCCCGAAATAAACATGCACACTATTTACAATAAAGAATTTGAAGTGGCAGGAATAAAAATTCTTCCTGTTGAAGTAATGCATTACCGCCTTCCTGTTTTTGGTTTTCGCATCGGGGATTTCACTTACATTACCGATGCAAATTTTATTTCAGAGGAAGAAAAGAAAAAAATCCGCGGATCAAAAGTTATTGTCCTGAATGCATTGCGCAGGCAAAAGCATGTTTCGCATTATGCATTGGATGAAGCGGTCGAATTGCTCACTGAGCTGAATCCTGAAAAGGGTTATCTCACTCACATCAGCCACCAGCTTGGATTACATGAGGAAGTGGATAAAGAGCTGCCTGGAAATATTCAGTGCAGTTATGATGGCCTGGTGATCGGGATGTAAAACAGATCAGGGAAAAGCAACTTTGCAAACAAGCGGGTAGTGATCAGAAAGTTTTTGCTTAATGGTATTGAATTCGTAGGATTTTAACCGGGGAGAATGGAAAATAAAATCTATTCTGAAGGCAGGAAACGGGCCCACATACGTGCTTCCGAAACCATTGCCGCTTTCGCGGAAAGCGTCACATAAATTTTCGCTGATTGTTTTGTAAGAGTAGGAAGAAGGCGTGTCATTAAAGTCCCCGCAAAAAATAACAGGGTGAGAAGAAGCGTGAATACTTGCTGCAACAGTATCTGCCTGTGACGCGCGTTTGGTAAATGCGATTTTCAGCCGTGAGAGGATTTTTTTTAAACCCGATGCGTCATCTTCTTCAATGTCATAACCGATGCGGTTCATAAATTTATAATCCTCCTGTCCGAAGCGTATGGATTGAAGGTGGCAATTATATATGCGAAGAGTATCTTTTTTTGCAACCAGGTCAGCGTACAGGCAAAGGTTAGAACCCCTGTGATTAAAATCAATTACTTTTTTATTTATGAGCGGATATTTGCTGAATATCGCCATTCCCCAATGATCTCCTCCATTTAGATTTACAGGCAGCACAATGTGCGCAAAATGCATCCCGATATCCTGCATCATTATCTTTATCGTTTGAAATTTCCCTGTATCGTTTGTATAAAATTCCTGGAAACACACTATATCGGGCGACTCTTTTTTTATCATTTTAAAAATCTGCTCCCGCGTTTTTGCTTTCCCTGTCCAGTTTCCAAGCCAGTTATACAGATCAAACGACCGTGCATTGAATGACATAACTTTCAAAGAAGAATTTTCAGCCATCTTCTCCTCATTTAATCTTATTTGTATAAATGCCGGTAAGCTTTTCAACCCGATCAGGAAAGGAACGAGATGTAGAAAAAAAGTTTTTTTTCTTTTTATCATCCAGAAAATCAAAAAGAAAAAATTCAGGCAATAAATAACCGGGAACCCCAATCCTAAAAAAGCGATAACCCACGACTTTTGAGGGCTTATATAAGGAGCCAGGGCAGAAAAAAATGCTGTGATAAAAATTATGAGAGATACAGGAAAAATAAATTTTTCAAAAAAAGAAAATTTAGCCATCAGGGTTCTAAAATAGAGAATGCCGAATTTTACATTTTAGCAAAGACTTTAAACTTTTTTATTTCCGCTTGCTTTAAAAAGTATCTCCTTTTCTTCCTTTGATAAACTGGGATATCCTGACCGGCTGATTTTATCGAGTATCTTATCTATCGTTTCCTGGTCAGGTTCGTTGCGCGGGGAATAACCTTTTTTTGCTGCAGGATTTTTGTATGCTACTTTCATTTTTGGTTTTGGCTTAAAAATGCCGGAGATGAAATCTGCAATTTTATTAAAACCTTTTGCAAGATCATTTCCTTTTTGCAATTGCTTAATGTAAACAAAACCGAACAATGCACCTCCTAAATGCGCAATATGCCCGCCTGCATTACTTCCGCTGATACTTAACAGATCAAGTACAACCGTAAATGCTGCAATATATTTCATTTTAACGGGTCCGATAATAATTAAAAAAATTGTATAATCAGGCAGCAACGTGGCAACAGCAAGGGTAATGGCAAGCACGCTGCCCGAAGCACCCAATGCATAGGAAGAATGAACAGCATTTGAAAAGAGCGGGAAAATGTTAAAGAAAATAATATAGAATAATGCACCTGCCATACCACCAAGAATATATGTGCTTAATAATTTTTTATTGCCGAGATATTCGGCCAGGATTTGACCCATCCAGTAAAGCCATAACATATTAAAAAGAATATGCAGGAAATTTTCATGCAAAAAGGCATAGGTTACAATACTCCATGGCTGCGTGATCAGCCTGTTCAGCGCTGCAGGCACCGCCAGTTCCTTTATGACAAACTCATGGCCCGAAAGGTCCATATTGAATAATTGAAAAATAACCTTGCTCAGGTTAATAATAACAAAAACCGCCACATTAATAATGATCAGCTTTTGCAGCGTACCGCCTTTGCGCAGATTCTGTTTTATGTCTTCAATAAAAGATGACATCCTGTAATTTGATCTAAAATTATTGCCCGTTAAAAAAATTCAACTCAAAATTAAGTATTCGTAAAATTCGTCCGCCTAAGGCGGATTCGCTGATGTAATTTATCAATAAAATCGTTCCCTGTTTCTTTTGTTCCACATTTTAATCAGGATGAATCCGAAAAGCATTCCTCCCAGGTGGGCGAAATGCGCCACGTTATCAGTCGGGTCATTTTGAAACCCTGAATACAATTCAAATAATCCATAAAAGAAAACAAAGTATTTTGCTTTTATGGGAATCGCAAAATATAAATAGATGACAGAATTCGGAAACAGCATTCCGAATGCAAGCAATACTCCGAATACTGCACCGGATGCACCTACTGTCGGAATATCCGCCTTTACTTTTAAAAGCTCGTAAGCCGCATTGATGGATTGTCTTATCACACCGGGATCATCCTCATACATTTTAAAATGAGAATAGATGTTATTGAAATAATCATAATTGCCGGGTTGAATTAAACCACTGTATTTTTTTATCAGTGCATCAAAATCTATAAAGCTCGGATGAGCCGCATATTGGTCAATTACGGATTTCATCTGTGCTATTTCCCAACCGGTAGCAAGCGTTTGAATAAAAGCTGCGCCCAGCCCGCACACCAGGTAGTAAATCAAAAACCGTTTCGAACCCCATATATTTTCCAGCATATTGCCAAACATCCATAAAGCAAACATGTTTGAAAAGATGTGCATAAAACTTCCATGTAAAAAAAGGTGCGTTAAAAATTGCGTGTAATGAAAATGATCTGAAGAAGGAAAATACAACCCGAATTTTTCATTAAGGCTGAACCCGAATTTATCGCTCAGTACAACTTCGGCAAGAAATAAAATGCCGTTTATGATGAGTAAATTTTTTACAACATCAGGAAGTAATTTATAAGAAGAGGGCCGGAATTCCTGGTAAGACAAAAGGATGTACGATTTTATGCCGAAGGCATCCCTTCGGGAGATTTTAGATTTACGATTTATCCCGAAGGAACTCCTTCGGAGCGTTTTTACGGTTCATTATGGAATGGTTCACATTTGACAAATCATAAATTATGTAAACCGTTTTTCAATTTCTGAAGTTGTCATGGTAAAAAATACCGGTTTTCCGTATGCTGTAAAATTCGGATTTTCGCATGTAAACAAATCCAGCGCAAGCTGTTTTATTTCTTTTGATGCCAAATATGTGCCCGGTTTAATGGCCAGGCTTTTTGATAATGCTTTTGCCACCTGGGTAGTTTTATCATTCCTGAACAAAGTTACATTGTGCCTGAACTGCTCGATCAGGTCTTCCAGCACGCGTTTTTCATTTCCTGCTTCCATGCCTGAAGGGATGCCATGTATTACAAATGTATTTTTTCCGAACTCACGAATGTCAAATCCCATTTTTCTTACTTCCGGTTCCATTTCACTGAGGTATAAAAAATCTTCCGGGGTAAATTCAATCGGCTGCGGAAACATATCCTGCTGGCTTGCGAGCGGTTTGGAATTGAATGCAGTCATATACTTTTCATACAATACGCGTTCATGCGCTGCCCGCTGATCGATAATCAACAATTCATCATGCTTCTGAACCACCAGGTATTTTGACTGCAATTGCGAAAAGCAATTTTCATCGAGGTCAGCAATTAATTCCGCAGCAGACACGGTGAAATTAATTTTATGATGCGTTTCAACCGGCTTCTCCTGAATATTTAATTCATCCAGTCCCTTATACAGTTCACTCCAGTCTTCGCGATGAATTTTCTTTGTGTGAAAACCGTGTGATGAAGTTTCTGTTTTTTTAAAAGGGTTGTACGTTTTATCAACAGTAATTGAAGGTGTTTTCGGAATTTCACCCAGCTTGCTCAATGGAATATTAAACGTCTGCTCCTGGTCAAAATCAAGAGTGGGCATAATGCTGAATTTACCGAGCGCCTGTTTCACGGCAGCTTTCATAATCGCATAAATGCTGCGCTCATCTTCAAATTTTATTTCCGTCTTTGTGGGATGGATATTTACATCAATTTTTGAAGGATCAATATCGATGTGAATAAAATAAGAAGGGAAGCAATCTTTCGGAAGCATTTCATCGAATGCGCCCATTACTGCATGGTTCAAATAGGCATCCTTTACAAAGCGTTTGTTCACAAAAAAATACTGCTCACCCCGCGTCTTTTTGGCAAACTCAGGTTTTCCCGCGTAACCTGAAATATTAAGTATAGTAGTTTCCTCATTCAGCGGAACCAGCCGTTCGTTATAGGATGCACCGAATACATTTGCTATTCGCTGCCGCGCATTAGATGCTTTCAGGTTAAAAACTTCATTGCCGTCATGAAATAATGAAAAAGAAATTTCAGGCCGTGCCAATGCCACACGCTGAAATTCATCAAGGATGTGTTTTGTTTCAGCAGCATTTGATTTGAGAAAATTTCTGCGCGCAGGCACATTGAAGAAAAGGTTTTTTACAGATACCGAAGTTCCGTCAGGCGTTACACAGGATTCACTGCTTTTTAATTCTGCTCCTTCAATGATAATGGAAATACCGGTTTCATCTTCCATGCGCTTTGTACGAAGCTCTACCTGTGCAATGGCAGCAATGGAAGCCATGGCCTCACCCCTGAATCCCATGGTGCGGATGGCAAACAAATCTTCCGCTTTTTTTATTTTTGACGTTGCATGCCGTTCAAAACACATACGCGCATCTGTACCGCTCATGCCGCAGCCGTTGTCAATTACCTGTAATAAAGTTTTACCGGCATCTTTTATAATCACTTTGATATTTGTTGACCCGGCATCAATTGCATTTTCCAGCAATTCCTTTAAAGCCGAAGCCGGGCGCTGCACCACTTCGCCCGCGGCAATCTGGTTGGCTACAGCATCAGGGAGAAGATGAATAATATCGGTCATTTGGAAATTCTGAAACCTGAATTGTACATTGTAAATTGTACACTGTACATCATTTTGTTTGTGCCAAAGTTATTTATTTTAATACAAACGCATATGGACCATCATTTATTAAAAATGATGAATGTAATTTATATTTGCCCGTTATTTTAGCTAAAATCAATATGAAAAGCCTTTCAAATATTGTTCGCTTTTTTATTCTTGCCACATCGATAAATGTTTTTTTTATAAGAACCGGCTATGCTCAGAATATTGCAGCGCCTGCACGAATGGCAACAGGATGGGGGTATGTTAAAAAAGATCTTTCGTGGCTGATCGAGCCAAAATTCACAAGATTCTGGAAGGACGGAATGTTTGTTATGACTGATGAAGAAAGCGGGGAAGTATTGTGCGAATTTCATAATGGGATGGCACAATACAGGAATGGAACGAGCTGGGGTTATTATAATGACAAAGGAGTTGTTGCAGTAAAAGCACAATTCACTGATGCCAGGCATTTCAGCGATTCGGCAGGTGCTGTGAAGAAAACAGGAAAATGGGGTTTCATTGACAGGGCAGGAAACTGGATCATACAACCTGTTTACAAAGATGTACTGTCGTTTCATGATGGAATAGCTGCTGCGAGGGAGAGTAAAAAATGGGGGTTTATTAATAAATCAGGCAGCTGGATTATACAGCCGCAATATGAAAATGTAAAAATGTTTAATGGCGCATTAGCTCCTGCCGAATCTGATGGCAAATGGGGTTACATAGACAGGAAAAACAACAGCGTTATTGCACCTGCTTATAAAGATGCTGATCCGTTTAACAATGGATGGGCGCTTGTGCTCACAGCCGATGGATGGGGATATATAGATTCAACAGGACAATTTGTAATCAAGCCCCAATTTGAAAAAGCATTTCCCTTTAAAGGAAACGTGGCGCGCGTAAAGAAGGACGATATGTGGTTTTTCATTGACAGGAATGGCAAGCCGACTACAACCTATGGTTTTCTAAATGCCGAAGAATTTTCCGATGGCGCTGCAATGGTACGCAGAGACAGGGGCAACTGGGGTTATATAAACGAAGATGGCTCCTGGCTCATTGAACCCCGGTTTTATGTTGCCGGAAATTTTATAAACGGAATTGCAAAGGTGAGAATGGAAAACGCTGAAGAATGGAATTATATCGATAAGAAAGGAAATAACCTGTTTGGAAAAATGAAATTTGAAAAAGCTGAAGATTTCTCCGATGGCCTGGCAAGGATAAGAAAAGACGGCATGTGGGGATTTATAAATGAAAAAGGAGAGACGGTAATTAAACCGCAGTTTGAACGGGCGCTCGATTTTATTAGCCTGGAATAATATATATTATATATCGGCCATAACAATAAAAGCTATTGAACACTGAGTATGAACGTCACGCAAAATCAGTATGCTTCTCGTCTTTGTATATGCTGAGATTATACGGCAACAAGGTATCTGACTTCATCTGAAATTAAAATTATTGCAGGTATGCGGTTCCTTCTCTTTGTCTTGTATTTAAATTACGGGTTACATTTCCCGGCTTTATCACAGCGTATGGCCGCGCCTGTGCGGACATCTGCCGGTTGGGGTTATATTAACCCTGATCTATCCTACCTGATTGAACCCTCCTTTAAATTTTTCTGGAAAGATGAAATGTTTATCTTCAATGAGAACGGCAACGAATCTGTTTTATGCGAATATCACGATGGGATGGCTATGTATCGAAAAGGAACAAGCTGGGGCTTCTTCAATGACAAAGGGGAAGAAGTGATAAAGCAGCAGTATTCCGAAGTCAAACCCTTCAGCGAATCATTAGGGGCCGTGAAATATCTTAACAAATGGGGATTTGTTGATAAATCAGGAAAATGGGTTATTCAACCTGAATATGAAAATGTGTTGTCATTTAAGGACGGGATCGCTGCTGTTATGCAGGATAAAAAATGGGGGTATATTGACAAAGCCGGAAAACGGATCATTGAGCCGCAATATTCAAATGTAAGCGTGTTTAATGGCAATGTTGCCGCTGTCGAATTTAAAAACAAATGGGGTTTTATTGACCGGCAGGGTGCCTGGACGATTGAACCTGCTTATAAAGATGCCGATAATTTTAAGAACGGATGGGCGGCAGTAAAAACACTGAATGGCTGGGGTTATATTGATTCGACCGGGAAATTTGTCATCCAGCCAAGGTTTGAAAAAAAAACAGCATTTGATGGAAAAGTGGTGCGTGTAAAAAAGGAAGGGCATTGGTATTATATAAACCGCACTGCATGGTCACTCAATGAAAAAGGTTTTCTCAATGCAGAAAATTTTTCTGATAGCGCTGCAAGGGTACGCCTCGACAGGGGAAACTGGGGTTATATAGACGAAGAAGGTAAATGGATGATAGAACCGAAATACTATGTTGCCCGCGATTTTAAAAATGGCATTGCACTGGTAAGAGTGAAAGATTTGGATCCGGTCAGGTTCATTGACAAAAAGGGAAATTTTCTTTTTCCGGATACAAGATTTGATACTGCACACGATTTTAATAACGGCCTTGCGAGAATTAATGTGGATGGCTTATGGGGATTTATGAATGAAAAAGGAGAGGTGGTGATTCAACCAAGATTTCAAGGGGTGCTGGACTTTATCAGCCTTGAGGAATAAATTCTTAAAGCATTTATCCTGGTTTTGTTTTGTTTTTTAAATCTACCTTGTTATTAATCTTAGCATCCTTTACAATTTCGGTTTGCTTTGTTTTTTTTATAAAACGCGTCACCCCGGTTTCCTGTTGCGTGCCTTTTGGAATGAGATATGATTTCATTTTTTTCTTTTTGGATTTCATGCAGAAGTTTTAACTATTTAAAGGAATATTTATGCCATCTTGAAATTCCGCATTAATGAAACAATTAGGGTACATCCGTTTAACTCCGTTTGCAAATGTTTCCACAGGTTGAGGAAATTTTTTTTGCATAGTATGGAGGTATTATTTAAGAAATGGTTCCGTCTGGCATAAATTTTTTATACATTAGTTAAACATAAAAAAAAATAACATGAAAAAATTAATGGTAGTTATGACGCTGGTAACAGCATTTGCAACAAGCGTATTCGCTCAAAAACCTGCAGTAGTGGTTAGTGATAAAGCAGGATGGCATAAAATAGGAGAGATCACCGCCAACTTTAAGGTGGACAAAGATGCCATAGTAGTAATGGGTAATGATCATTTTAAAACGATCAAGCTTAAAGTAACCGATGCACCCATTCATATTTATGATCTTGAGGTGTATTATGAATCAGGGGATAAGCAGGATGTGCAGGTTCGCCAGAATTTAATGAAGGGTGAAGAAACCCGCGTGATAGATCTGAATGGCGGAACCCGGGCGCTGAAAAAAGTGGTGTTGGTTTACAAGACAGTTCCCAATGCGAAAGATGAAAAAGCACAAGTTGAATTGTACGGGATGAAATAATTTCGGGACAAATCAGAAAACGGAGCGCAAATGCGTTCCGTTTTTTTTTATGAGGTTGCCTGGCTCATGCCCTGCTTTGCAAACTTTCTTTTTCTTAATTGCCCTTTTACAACTCCGAATACAAGGATAAGAATTAAAGGAAGGACCGTATTGATTAACTGCCAGGTTGTTTTACTATTTTTAATAAGGTTTTTATCCAGCAGGCGCAATTTTATTTCTTTAGAACGCACAGTTATTAATCCCGATTCATCACACAGGTAATCTACGACATTTAAAATAAAATTTTTGTTTCCGTAAGTTTGCCCGGTATAGCGGTCATACCCGAGCGGCATAGCGCTTTCATTTGATTTGCGATAATCATTCCGGATTACGTCTCCGTCAGAAACCACCACCATGTTAGTCGGAACACTGGTTTCTTTAAAACCGATATCTTTATTTTCCGCAATTACTGGGGGGATGCGGTTAGTGAAATTAGACCGGAAAGTGCCTTCCACTAATACTGCAAGGATTTTGTCCGGCTGGTTGTACATGCGCATGTCAGGCTCTTTTCTGATCATTTCGAGACTTATTCTTGCAGGTGTATTTACCACCCGTGAATATTGGGAAGATGTAAGTAAAACGGTTTTCTTTAATTCTATGCTGCCCACCGTATCGATAGAGCTGGCAAATTGAAAACGGATAGCATTCAGGTTATTTACTATTGGATTTTTTGATTCCGGAAACACCAATGGAAAATAAAACCACGGCATCAGTTTTTGCTGAGGACGCCCGCCTGAATATCCTACTACCATTGGAATAGGGACTGACTCCAGGTCCTGTACAAGATCATAGTTAATGCGCACTCCGTAATGGAAAAGCATATCATCAAGGTTCAACTCATTGGCGGTGGCTATCACTTCATTCTTATTGGCAAGACTATCCATTTCAGCAATCATCGGATCAATCAGCCAGATTACTTTTCCGCCCTTCATAATAAATTGGTCAATGATGAATTTATCTTTTTCATCAAATGCAGAATCAGGTTTGGCAATGATAATTGCTTTATAATTTTCTAATGTATTCAGCTTGCCATCTATTCTTTTCCATCCAATGTTATAGGAATTTTTTAACGTGTTATATATATCAGCAGTATGCTTCTTATCTAATTCACCATGACCTTCTATAAAAGCAATAGAAGGAGGAACGTCTGCCGTAATTTTACGGATGGTATTTGCGATCGTAAACTCAAGTCCTTCAATGGAGTTGTTCAATGCCTGCTCAGGGCCGGCTCCCAACTGGTCATTCAGGAATTGCATGGGGATTTCATTTGCGCGGTAATTTACGATTGCCCCGGGCCATATTACTTTTTCAGAAGTGCTTTCTTTTTCGTTTTCCTGAATGTTAGTAGGCTGCAAACCTTTTTTATAGAGCTGCTTATATAATTCAGTGCGTGCATTTTTATCAGGGTTTGCAGCAGGGTCTATAAATTCATACTGAAGGTTATCACGTGCATATACGCGCATTTCATCAAACATTTCTTTAGCAGAATTTTCAAGCCGTTTAAATCCTGCCGGAAAATCACCCGTTAAATACACTTTCACATAAACGACATCAGGTAATTTTTTCAGCAGATTTTTGGTGGCCTCTGAAAGCGTATATCTTTTTTCTGAAGTAAGGTCAAACCGCGTGAATACAAAGGATGAAATTACATTGATCAAAACGAGCATGGTCAGCAGGAGAAAAAGCTGAATGATATTCTGGCTTTTCAGCGACTTTCTTTTATTGGTTTCCGCAGCGTTCACCATTTTCTGCTTTCAATAACTATCCGTGTACACATGATAAAAAGTGCAATAAGGCTGATGAAATAAATAACATCGCGCGTATCTATTACGCCCCTGCTCATAGAAGTATAATGAGCGCTGATGCCAAGGTTATAAATAATGCTTCCGAAAAATCCGCCTGAAATAAATTCCGAGATAGAGTTAAATCCTGCATAGCAGATAAAGCAAAAGAACAATGCAATTACAAAAGCGATAACCTGGTTATCGGTGAGCGATGATGCAAACACACCGATTGCCGTGAAGCCTGCACCGAGAAATAATAATCCCAGGTAAGACCCCCATACTGCACCCGAATCAACATTGCCGGTTGGCAGAGCAAGGTTATAAATGCAGATATAATAAATTAGAGTGGGGAGGAGAGAGAAAAAAACCAGCAGCACACCTGCAAAATATTTCGCAAGTATTACCTGTAATTCAGTAAGAGGCCGCGTGAGCAGCAATTCAATGGTTCCTGATTTTTTTTCTTCTGCAAACAAACGCATGGTTATGGCCGGAATAAGGAACATATACACCCATGGAGTGATAATGAACAGGCTGTCAATATTTGCGTAACCGCTTTCGAAAATGTTAAAATCAGTTGCTGGAAACACCCATAAAAACAGGCTGATAGATAACAGGAAAACGAGGATTACAATGTAACCGATGAGGGAGCTTAAGAAGCTGTTTATTTCTTTTTGAAGAAGAGAAAGCATCAACGAATGCGGATCAATACGAATTTGCGAAAGTAGTAAAAACGGAAACCATTATTAAAAGGGAATCGTTAATTGACCATAGACCATAGCCCATGGTCAAATTTCCTCCACATTCATCAGATCATGCAAACTCCATGCTCCGGGTTTTTCAAAAAATAAAGGCCGCACCTGCTTCCAGGTAGATTTGAATAATTCCGAATGAAGATATTTTTCCAAATGATTTTCTGATTTCCAGGCACTGTAGGTATAAAGAATATTTTTTTCCTTATGATCGCAAAGTAATTTCAATTGGCTGCATCCTTCAAAACTCCTGATTCTTTTTTTTGACTGGTTGAAATATTCAAGAAACTCTTCAAGCTTATCCGGGTGAACAGGAAGTCTGACAATGCGAATTAACATAGGTAGTTAAATGATTGCCGTTAACATTTTCAATGGATTCCTTTTGCAGCCAGGTACCGTTCCGCATCAATTGCTGCCATGCAGCCTGTTCCCGCAGCCGTTACAGCCTGCCGGTAAATATGGTCCTGTGCATCACCACAGGCAAACACACCTTCCACATTTGTTAAGCTTCTGCCCGGAACAGTTTTTATATACCCTGTTTCAGTCATATCAATCCAACCTTTAAAAATTTCAGTATTCGGCTGATGCCCGATCGCAATAAAAAATCCTGTCACGTTAATGGTTGATTCCTGCTGCGTTTTGTTATTGTAAATACGTGCACCATTCACTGTTTTATCTCCAAGAATTTCTTTCGTTTCACTGTTCCATAAAATTTCGATGTTGGCTGTGTTCTCCACTCTGTGCTGCATAGCCTTTGAAGCCCGCATTTCCCCTTTTTCTTTTCTCACGATCATGGTTACTTTCCTGCAAAGCTTTGCAAGATAGGTTGCTTCTTCTGCCGCTGTATCGCCTGCTCCCACAATTGCCACATCCTGTCCCCTGAAAAAATAACCATCACAAACCGCACAGGCAGAAACACCAAAACCATTTAACCTCGCTTCTGAATCCAATCCGATCCATTTTGCAGAAGCACCCGTTGCTATGATGACTGTATTCGCTGTAATAGTTTTTGTGCCGTCAATAATCACCTTGTGAACCGGCCCGGTAAAATCAACTTCCGTAGCATAACCCCAGCGAATATCTGTTCCGAAACGTTGCGCCTGTTTTTTAAAGTCTTCCATCATTTCAGGGCCCATTGTCCCTTTCGGATAACCGGGATAATTTTCTACTTCAGTAGTGATTGTTAACTGACCACCCGGTTGAAGGCCTTCGTACAAAACAGGTTTCAGGTCAGCGCGTGCTGCGTAAATGGCAGCAGTGTAACCGGCAGGCCCCGATCCGATGATTAAACATTTAACATGTTCCGTTTCCTCAGTCATTGATTTTTAAAAGAGGTGCAAAAATAGGAGTTTGAAAGCAGGTTTAAGGTAATTAAAATCTGAAAGATTTATTTCCTGGCAATAATGGTATCATACGTGGTTGAATACCCTTCAAAAATTCCGATGCCCCCTATGATGTTTGATTCAAGGTTAGTGGTTGCTGCAAACGGATTTCCATTGTTTGAATATTGTGATTCTGCCGCGCGCCAGAATTCGAAGCTTTCTTTTCCAACCGTACAAAATTTTACTACAATAGTATCACCGACTTTAAAAAATCCTGCCTCATCATTATTATCATCTTCAGCAATTGAATTAGGGACTTCTCCCCGGTTGTAAGCGAAATCAAAACTTTTTCCGTTAATAAATTTATCTTCAAATACGGAACCGAGCGGGGCAATGAAATCTTTATCCTTCCCGATCCTTTTTGTAAACCAGCGATACACGTTTCCGAGCGAATCAGGATCTGTAAGGTGCGCCCATGTATAACCGAGCGTATCATTATCAGGCTGCACTTTAAACCAGGTACTGTCAAGTGGAATGGGAGGGAGGATGCGGGTTTGGGAGCTAAGCTCTTTTCCATCTTCAGTAATAATTTTTAAAAAATATTCTTTTCCGGCTTCTCCGATAATTTTAGGAGGAAAGGATACGGAAACATACAGGTATCCGTAATCCGGAAATAGTTGTGCAAGTGTATCCGAAACGGTTCCATCGCTGATAATCACAGTAGCATTTTTTACTCCTGTATTAACTAATGATGCGGAATCAAAAGGGGCAAAGTATGCTGTGGAGTATGAAATCAATACATAAGGCACACGGCCTGTTTCAATATAACCCTCTACAACAACCTGCTTTTCCGGTTGGGGCAAATCAACTGTAATATCTTTTTCACAGGAAAAAAATAATATTGGAATCGCAATGTATAAAAATATTTTTCTCATTGAATTGTTATCGGTCATTGGTCATTTGGCAATCACGCACTCAGAATTTAAAATTATAAGTTA
>Ga0134123_10000022_pt1 | contig 95731 bp, 75 predicted proteins | sample KB303_FD_96460 | JGI IMG/M metagenome (GOLD analysis project Ga0134123, IMG submission 96460) | Terrestrial soil microbial communities without Nitrogen fertilizer from Kellogg Biological Station, Michigan, USA - KB3-0-3 | ecosystem: Environmental > Terrestrial > Soil > Unclassified ...
GATCCTGCAGGCGCGGGCGTGGTCGGCGCCGTGCCTTTCGCCGGCCCGCGAGACGTCACGGGCGGCGGACCATGACCGTGGCCCTGCGCGGAAGCGGGCGCCGATCCCAGGAGGAATGCGGCGCCCGCGATGAAGAGAACGAGAGGAACGCGCACCTGGGAATTACGATGCGGTGGTGGTCGGCTTGGTCGAGTCCTTGATGTCCGTGTTCGCTTCCTTCTGCGCCTTCGCCGCCTCGGCCTGCGCGTTCGCCTGCGGCTTCAGGTCGTGAATCGCCTTCCCCAGGTTGGCCGGCGTGTCGCCGGTCATCTTCGCCTTGAGATCGGCCCACGGGATACCCAGGTTGTGCGAGACGTGCGCCGCGGCGACGAACTGGCCGAGGTTCCGGAAGCCCGTGCTCTCCTTCTGGAGATCGGCGCCGGCGGGGAAGAGCGTCTGCAGACGCGACGCGAGTTGCGTGTTGCGCGCGAGCTGAGCGCCAACGGCCGACGTGCCCGTCGTCGCCGTCGGACGAGCGCCGTGCGCATCCTTCCCGTGTTCGGTCTTCGCCTGATCGGTTTCCGGCTGATGCGCCGACCGTCCGCTGGTGGCGCCCGGCGTCGCCGGCTTGCCGTGCTGTCCCGGGTTGCCCGTCACCGCGGGCTTCCCATGGCCGCCCCCGGCGCCGCGCTGCGCCTGGAGATCGACCGTGGCGCCCGCCATCACGAGCGCCAGCCCTCCGATCAATCCCGTAACGCCAGAAACAAAACGAGTCATGGTCCCTTCCTTCCTGGAAAGTGTAAGAAGAACGCAGGCGGAAGATCTCAAGAGGTATGCCACGCGCGAGATGCGGAAATCGCGAGGGTTTCGGCGGGGAACGATGGTGCGGCCGAGTCAATTCGGCCGCACCCGAGTCGTGCAGAAACGCTACGCGGTGGCGGGGGTGGTGATCTTGAGGAGCCTCATCAGGTTGCCGCTGAGGATCTGGACCTTCTGATCGTTGGTCAACGTGGAGTGATCGACGATCATCTCGACCGGCACCGGCCAGTTGAGCGGGTTGTCGGTGCCGTAGACCACCTGGCTGACGCCCATCTCGGCGACGAGGTGGCGCAGCCCTTCGTCGGTCAGCACCATCGTGTCGGCCATGATGTTGCTCCGCAGGTATTCGCGCGGGTGCTTCTTGTTCGCGCACATCGCGTTGCCGCGCACGTCGCACGCCACCTCCGTGCGCTGGAAGTACGACGGCAGATAGCCGCCGCCGTGCGCGCCGCACACCTTCAGGTTCGGGAACTTGTCGAACGTCCCGTCGAAGATCAGGCGCGAGAGGAAGTAGGTCGTCTCCAGCGGGTTGCCGATGATGTTGCCGATGTCGCCGCGCGCCTTCCACGCCGTGTCCTTGACGATGTTGTCGGCGCCGCCCGGGTGCATGAAGACGATGACGCCGAGCTCGTTCGCCTTCGCCCAGAACGGATCGAACTTCGGGTCGGAGAGCGATTCGCCGTTGACGTGGCCGCCGATGGTCGCGCCGCGCAGTCCGAGCTGCTTGACGCCGTAATCGAGCTGCTCGGCGGCCAGATCCGGGAACTGCAGCGACACCGACGAGAGCGCGACGAAGCGATCCTTGTGATCGGAGACCCAGCGCGCCAGCCCCTCGTTCTGCGCGCGGACGATGCGCCCGGCGAGCGCGCGGTCCTGCACCTCCCACCACCAGTAGCCGTTGATCGTCAGCGCCTGGATGTCGATCCCCTCGCTGTCGATCAGGTCGATGCGGTCGGGACCGAGCGCGCGGCCGCCGGCCTGGCGCTCGAACGGCGTTCCCTTGACGACCTCGGCGACGCCGTCGACGGTGCAGTGCGCGTGCACGTCGATGACGGTCACCCGCTGGCCGCCGATCGATATCCGCTTGCGCTGCACCGGGCCGGTGGGCGCGGCGCCGCCGCGTCCGCCGCGGCCCGCGCCGCCGCCGCCCCGCTGCGCGAGGGCGGGGAGCCCGCGTCCGGCGACATACGCCCCTGCGGCCGCGCCCGCGATCGTCTGGAAGAACTGCCTGCGGTTCTGCATCACGTACTCCTTTTACGCCGTGGTTGGGGACGCTGAGAGCTTGAGCAGCTTGATCAAGTTCCCGCCGAGGATCGCTTCCTTCTGCCCGTCGTTCAGGAACTTCGCGTTCAGGATGAAGTCCGGCGTCACCGGCCAGCCGAACGGAATGTCGGTGCCGTAGACGAGCTGCGGCACGCCGAGTTCGGCGACCAGGTGCCGCAGGCCTTCGTCGCGGAACACCATGATGTCGGCCATCAGCTGTGTGTGGAAGTAATCCTCCACCGGCCGCTTCTTCCCGGTGCACACGTCGTCCTGGCGCCGGCACTGCGCGTCGGTGCGTCCGAGGTACGACGGCAGATAGCCGCCGCCGTGCGCGCCGCAGATCTTCAGGCCCGGGAACTTGTCGAGCGTCCCTTCGTAGATCAGGCGCGAGAAGAAGATCGTCGTCTCGAGCGGGTTGCCGATCGTGTTCGGCAGCGCGCCCTTGCCGCCGAAGTGCGGGTCGCCGTTGCCGTTGGTGCCGCCGGGATGCATGAACATGAAGGCGCCGAGCTCCTGCACCTTCGACCAGAAGACGTCGTACTCGGGATCGGTCACATTCTTGGCGCCCGCCCAGCCCGCCGAAATGCCGCCCCCCTTGAAGCCGAGACGCTTGATGCCGTCTTCGAGTGCCTCCGCGGCGAGGTCGGGGAACTGCAGCGGCATCGACGCCATGCCAATGAAGCGATCCGGGTATCTGGCGACGACAGCGGCCGTGCCTTCGTTCTGCGCCTTGACGATCTCGCGCGCGAGCCCGCGATCCTGGACGCCATACCAGAACGCGCCCTGCTGCGTCAGCAGCGCCACGTCGATGCCGTCGCGATCCATCCACGCGATGCGCTCCGGGCCGATGATGCCGTCGCCCGTCGTCGTCGCCTGCCGCTCGAAGGGCGTGCCCTTCACGACGCGCGCGACGTCCGCGATGTTGAGATGGTGGTGCGAGTCGATCACCTTGATCCGCTTGCGGCCGATGGAGACCTCGCGCCGTTTCGGGGCGCCGGTCTGCGCGAGGAGGTCGCTCCACGCCCGGCCGCCGACATAGGCTGCCGCGGTGCCCGCTGCGAGCGTCTTGACGAAATCACGACGAGTGCGCATATCAGCCTCCTGTCGGGTTGTTCAATGCGTTGCCGCGTTGGCCGGCAGCGTGAACAGCATCAACGTGTCCGAGCTTCCGCCGCCGCAGTTCGGGCTCCCGCCGGGCACGTACACCGACTGGCCGTCCGTCACCGCGTAGAAGCCATGACGACCGCCGGGCATCGGCGCCAGCGTCATCCATTTCATCGTCTTCGGGTCGTACGACTCGTTCTGCGAAAAGGTCTTGCCGCTGTCGCACTCGCCGCCCATCAGCACGATGCGGTCATGGTAGAGCACCGCGGTGCCGCCACTGCGCGGCTCGGGTAGGAACGGCGCGGACGACCACGCGTTGGTGGCTGGATCGTAGACCGAATGGACGTCCGTGTTGTCGGCGGTCGCGTCGAAGCGGCCGCCGAGGACGTGGAGTTTTCCGTCCGCCGCGACGGTCGGCGCGTGGTCGCGCGGCTGCGGCAGCGGCGCGGCCTCGGTCCACCGGTTCGCCGCCGGGTCGTACACCTCATGCGTGCCCACCGTGACCCGGTCGATGCCGCGCCCGCCGATGGCGTGAATCTTCCCGCCGAGCGCGGCGACGCCGACCGAGCCGCGCGCGGCCTTCATCCACGGCAGCGTCCGCCACGTGTTGCGCGCGGGGTCGTACTCGAAGGCGTACGGCTGCGCGTACAGGTGCACGTTCTTGAGGAACCCGCCGACGACGTACACCTTGCCGTTGAGGGTGGCGACGCCGGCGTGGCTGAGCGCCATCGGCAGCGGCGCGCGCTCGCGCCACTTGTCGATCTTGACGTCGTATTCCTGGACGAGCGTGGACGACTCCATCGTGCCGAGGCCGCCGGCCAGGACGTAGATCCTGCCGTTGACGTAGGCAGCGCCCGTTTCCGTGCGAGGCATGCCGAGGCCGGCTTTCGACGACCAGGCGCCCTGGCTGGTCTGGGCGGACAAGGCGGCAGCGCATATGAGAGCGGCCAGAGCGGAGATGCGGACTCGCATGCGGAAGGCTCCGGCGCGAATTCTACGTCAGGGGGCAGGTGGCAGGGGGCAGGTGGCAGTAGGGGGCAGTATTCACTGCCACCTGTTTGCCTGCCACCTCCTGCCCTCTGCCCCCTGCCCCCTGCCACCTCACGTTGACATTTCCCGTCAGCGGCTCTACAACTGCCACACCAAGGAGCAGAAACACATGCGAATGCGTATTTCGATGATCGCCCTCGCCGGCGCCGCGCTCGCGGTCGGCATCGCGGTCGGGTACCAGGCCACGCCACTGCAGGGGCAGGCGAGAAACACCGGCTTCGCCGCCGTCCCGGGCGAGAAGGGCGGCCAGGACCCGTTCGGCGCGTACGACATCGTCGCCGACTGGCCGAAGCCAATCAGCCAGCTGCCCGGGCTCGAGAAGTGGACGTGGGGCGCCGGCGAGTTCGTCTTCGCCGAAACACCGAACCACGTATTCATTCTTCAGCGGGGCCTGCTGCCGAATACCCAGCGGCCGAAGGCGATCAAGCTGCCGCAGCTCGGCCCGAACATCGAGTTCCCCATCGGCCGCCTGCCGTGGCGCGATGCGACGTCCGCGTCGCCGCCCGGAGCGCTCGAGGTCAACGGCAAGGTGGGCGACGACTCCGACGTCGGCGTCAACGGCACCGACTTCCTGTGGTCGCACATCATCAACGTCGCCGACGCGCAGGGGAACATCGTCGAGTCGTGGACGCAGTGGGACAAGATGTTCCGCCGTCCGCACGCGATCTACGTCAGCCCGTACGATCCCCAGAAGCGCGTCTTCGTCGTCGACGACTACCGGCACGCGGTGTTCATTTTCTCGCACGACGGCAAGCAGCTGCTGAAGACGCTCGGCGAACCGAACGTCCACGCCGCGGATCCGAAGCACTTCTACCGCCCGACCTTCATCGCGTGGGATCCGGACGGCACCTACTTCATCGCCGACGGCTACGCGAACACGCGCGTCGTCAAGTACGACAAGAACGACAACTACGTCACGGCGTGGGGCGAGAAGGGCGAGGGCACGGCGCAGAAGCCCGAGACGCGCCCCAACTACTTCAACAGCGTGCACGGCATCGCGGTCGACCCGGTCGAGCACCTGGTCTACGTCAACGACCGGAACAACCGCCGCATCCAGGTGTTCGACGAGAACGGCAAGTTCGTCCGCATGTGGAGCATTGGACAGCCGCCGTCGGACCTGCACCTGATCATCATGGACGGCTCGCGGAACATCTGGGGCGCCGACCGCGGCACCTCGAAGATGGTGAAGTGGGACCGTGAGGGCAACTTCCAGTACGCCTGGGGCACGTGGGGCGACTTCCCCGGCGGCATGTGGGGGGTGCACGGGCTCAGCATCGACTCGGAAGGGAACTTCTACGTGGCCGAAGTCGACAGCGGCCGCGTGCAGAAGTTCAAGCCGCGCGCCGGCGCGCGGTCGGAGTTCCTGCTGACGAAGCTGCCCGCGACGGCCAACGGGACGCGGTAAGAAAAATCCCAAATCCCAGATCCCAAACCCCAAATCAAAATTTGCGGGTTTGGGATTTTTGGGATTTGGCATTTGGATCTTGGGATTTGGGATTTATCCTGAATCCCTGCTCTATCTCCTCTTCTTCCTCTCGGGCATCAGCGGGCTGATCTACCAGGTCGTCTGGGTCCGCGTCTTCGGCAACGTCTTCGGCAACACCATCTATTCGGCCTCGGCCGTCGTCGCCGTGTTCATGCTCGGCCTCGGCGCGGGCAGCTATCTCGCCGGGCGGTGGTCGGATCGGCGATACGCCGCCAACCAGGAGCTGCCGCTGCGCGCCTACGGGTATTTCGAGCTGGCGATCGCGGCGATGGGCGCGGTTATCGCGGGCGTTCTTCCGCACCTCGATCGACTGTCCGTGCTCGTCACCTCGTATCGGCAGGATGCCAACGGCTGGTACGTGATCACCGCGGGCTCATACGCCGCGCGGACCGCCATCGCGCTGATCCTCCTCACCCCGATCACGCTGTTGATGGGCGGCACGCTGACCCTCCTGATCCGGTATCTCGTGCGCACCGACGTCGAAGCGCAGACGCGACGCATCGCGTTGCTCTATGCCGTGAACACGGCGGGCGCCGCCGCCGGATGCTTTCTCACCGACTTCGCCCTCGTGCCCGCGTGGGGCCTCTTCGCCACGCAACTCGTCGCCGTGGCACTCAACACGATCGCCGGCGTCGGCGCGATCGCGTTGAGCAAATCCCAAATCCCAAGCCCCAAGTCCCAAGCCCCAAATCTGAAATCGCAAACCTCAAAGAGATCCGGCAAGCGGACCCCGGATCCCGGATCGCGGATCCCGGACCCAGCGTCTCCGATCCCCGATCCCCGATCCCCGATCCCTGCCCGCAGCGCCGTCGCGCCTGTCGCCATCGCCCTAGCGCTGTCCGGCTTCGCCGGCCTCGGGATGGAAATCCTCTGGTTCCGCCACTTCTCGATCATGCTCGGCGCCTTCCGCGCCGTGTTCTCGCTGCTGCTGACGGTCATCCTCGTCGGCATCGGCATCGGCTCGTTCGCCTCGACCGCATTGCAGCAGCTTGCCGCGCCGAAGCCTTCGGCGAAGGCGGGGCGTGTCCGCAGTCCCGCGACGGCGCTCATCGCCACCCAGTCGCTGTTCGTCGCGTTCACCCTCGCCGGCATCTGGGCGGCGGACTCCGCCGCCATCGATCGCACAGTGTCGGCGGCGCTGCGCGAATTCGGTGCGGCGACCAACGTCGATCAACTGCTGGCTCCGGGCACGTTCAGCGAGATGTGGTTCAACCTGCGGCCGATGCTGTTCGAGGTCGGCGTGCCTGCGCTGCTGATCGGGTTCAGCTTTCCGCTCGGCAACGCCGTGGTTCAGCACGCGGAGCCGTCGGTCGGCCGCCGCGCCGGCGTGCTGTATCTCGCCAACACCGCGGGCGCGGTGGGCGGCAGCCTCGTCTCCGGCTTCGTGCTGCTGCCATGGCTGGGCCTGCAGGGGAGCACCACCGTCCTGATGATCGTCGCCGCCGCCGGACTCATCCCTCTGTACCTTGCCGCGCGGACGCCGGATCCCGGATCGCGGATCCCCGCCCGCTCCCTGATCCCTGCCGGTGCCGCGGCGGTTGCCATCGCGGCCTGGCTCCTGCTTCCCTCCGACTACATCAGCACGCGCGCGCTGCCGCAGCCCGAACAGAACGAGCGCGTCCTCGACCAGAGCGAAGGCGTCAACGAGATCGTCACCATCACCGAGACCTCCGGCAGGGGGAGGCGCCTGATGACGAACGGCCACGCGATGTCGGCCACCTGGCCGCTCTCCCAGCGCTACATGCGCGCGCTCGCGCACGTACCGCTGCTGATGATCGATAACCCGGCGCGCGCGCTCGTCATCGGGTTCGGCGTCGGCAACACGACCGCCGCCGCGACGCTCCATCCGTCGATGCAGCAGGTCGAGGTCGCCGACCTGTCGCGCAACGTCCTCGATCACGCGTCATGGTTCAGCGCCACCAACGGCGACGTCATCCACGATCGCCGCGTCTCGGTCTACGTCAACGACGGGCGCCATCATCTCCTGATGGGCGCGGGGGCGAGGAATTACGATCTCATCGCGCTCGAGCCGCCGCCGATCGGCTACGCCGGCGTCGCGTCGCTCTATTCCACGGAGTTCTATCAGCTGGCGCGCTCGCGGCTGAAGCCGGGCGGGTTCGTCAGCCAGTGGCTTCCGGCCTACCAGGTGCCGACGGCGACGACGCTGTCGATGATCAAGTCGTTCGTGGAGGTGTTTCCGCAGTCGGTGCTGCTCTCGGGCGCGGAGGCCGACCTCATTCTCATCGGCGGCAGCGAGCGGATAGAGGTCGATCCGAACCGGTTGTTCGCCGCGCTGTCGCAGCGTCCCGCCGTGCGCGCCGATCTCGCCAGGCTCGATCTCGGCACCCCGCGCGAGATCGTCGGCATGTTCGTCGGCTCGTCGCAGACGCTCGCCGCCGCGACGCGCGACGTCGTGCCGGTCACCGACGACCGGCCGGTGCAGGAGTTCGGCGTCCGCTCGCTGCTCAACCTCGGCGAGTCGGTCCCCGGCTCGGTCGTCGACTTGAGCCGCGTCGCCGAATGGTGCCCGGCCTGTTTCGACAACGGCATGCCCGTCCGCGCCGTCGAGGGGCTCGATCTCTATCTCGCGCTCCTGAACCGCGCGTACGGCGCCTCACCGGAGCAGGGCGCACGCATCCGCGCCGCCGCCGACACCGGCCGCCGCGTCGCGGGCAGCGCCTACCTCGGCGTCGTCGTCCCCGAGGAGGCCGGGGTCCACAACGATCTCGGGATTGCGTACGCCTCGCGCGGCCAGATGGACACCGCCATCGCCGAATTCCGCCAGGCGCTCGCCCTCGATCCCGGCGCCGCGGCGACGCACTGGCACCTCGGCGCGGCGCTCGCCGAGCGCGGAGCGCTCGACGAAGCGATGGAGCATCTGCGCACTTCCGTGCAGCGCGACCCGACAAATCTTGAAGCGAAGCACGATCTTGAAACGGTGACCGCGCTGCGGCGGCAACGTCAAGCTCTCCCTTGACTTAGGGCCCCGCAGGCGCTAATTTCATTCGCTCCACACACAGCAATCCGGCGGGCACTTTCGATGAAGGAGTTTCCATGAATTGGGGTTTGGCAAGGCGGGTACTTGCGATCGGCGTCATTCTCCTGCTCCCTGTCGCGGCGTTCGCACAGGAAGCGGTACTGACCGGCACCGTCACTGATTCGACGGGCGCAGTTCTGCCGGGTGTCACCGTAACCGCTTCGAACGAGGCGACGGGCAATACGTTTGTCGGCGTCACCGACGAGCGCGGGATCTACCGCATCCCTGTGCGAATCGGCAATTACAAGGTCACGAGCGAGTTGCAGGGATTCGCGACCGCCATGCGGGCCGACGTTCAGTTGCTCGTCGGCCAGACCGCGACGCTGAACCTGCAGATGGCACCGTCGACCGTCCAGGAAACCGTCACGGTCACCGGCGAAGCGCCGCTCATCGACCTCAAGAACTCATCGCTTGGCGGCAACATCGACGCGCGCCAGGTGCAGGAGCTGCCGGTCAACGGCCGCAACTGGATGGCGCTGGCGCTGCTGGCGCCCGGCAGCCGCACGCAGGCGGGCGCCACCGGCACCGCCGCGCAGATCCCGCTGCCCGATCGGAACGGCGGCGAGGCGCGCGAGTTCCAGCTGAACGTCGACGGCCAGCAGGTCTCGGCCGACATCGGCACTGGCGGCCAGGCGAAGTTCAGCCAGGACTCGATCGCCGAGTTCCAGTTCGTCGCCAACCGGTTCGACGCGACGATGGGCCGCTCGACCGGCGTCCAGGTGAACGCCATCACGAAGTCCGGCAGCAACCAGGTGTCGGGCCTCTTCCGCGGCAACTTCCGCGACAGCAGGTTCAACGCGGAGAACCCCGTTCTCCACGTCGTCGAGCCCGTGAAGAACCAGCAGTACAGCACCACGCTCGGCGGCCCGATCGTGAAGGACAAGCTGCACTACTTCGCCAACTACGAGTACGAGCGCGAGCCGCGCACCAGCATCTTCAACTCGCCGTACCCGGCGTTCAACGTCAACCTCACCGGCAAGAACACGCAGAAGAAGGGCGGCGTCCGGCTCGACTACCAGCTGTCGTCCCAGACGCGGTTGATGGGCAAGTTCTCGCGCGCGGTGATCTTCGAGCCGTTCGGCGCCGGCAACACCGGCTTCTCGGGCTCGACGGGCACCAACCGCGAATACAACCGCGAGTCGCTCGGCCAGCTGACCCAGGTGCTGAGCAACCGCGCGGTCAACGAGGTGAAGGTCGGCCAGGCGGTGTTCGGCCTCGCGAACGAGAACCTCACGCACTGGTCGAACCACTGGCAGAAGGTCAACGGCATCACCATCGGGTCGCCGCGCATCGCGTTCACCGGCTTCTCGATTGCGCCGAACCAGAACTACCCGCGCCACCAGGACCAGTGGGTGTGGAACGCGCGTGACGACTTCACGTATTCGTACGACGCCGGCGGCCGGCACGACCTCCGCCTGGGCGGCGAGTTCCTGAACCGTCATCAGATCCAGGCCAACTGCCGTCAGTGCAGCGGCGACATGCGCGCGACCGCGCTGCCGCTTCCGTCGGCCGCCGTGCTGCAGTCGTGGTTCCCGGATCCGTTCAACGTGGACACGTGGAACCTCGCGGCCGTCTCGCCGTGGGTGACGACCTACTCCATCGGCGTCGGCGACTTCAACGTGCACCTCTACTCGAAGAAGGTCGCGAGCTGGTTCCAGGACGACTGGGCGATCAGCAACCGGCTGACGCTGAACCTCGGCCTGCGCTACGACCTCGAGCTCGGCGCGTTCGCCAACGACGTCGAAGTGCAGCCGTTCCAGCAGGCGGGCCGTCCGGCCGACAAGACGAACTTCCAGCCGCGCGTCGGCTTCAACTTCAAGGTGAACGATTCGACCGCGCTGCGCGGCGGGTCGGGCCTCTACTACGGCGACGCGCTCGGCGCCGACCAGTCGTTCGCGACGGGCAACCGGCAGGTGGTGGTCATCCAGTACACCAACGACGGACGTCCCGACTTCGCGGCCAACCCGACCGGCGGACAGCCGCTGCCGACCTTCGAGCAGGCGCAGGCGCGTCTCTGCTCGGGCAACCCGGCGGTGTTCAACGCGTGGAAGGCGACCAACTACGCGGGCGCCGCGCCGTGCCTGACGCGCGACCTGCAGGAGTTCGTCGGCCTGCCGAAGTACGTGCACCTGCCGCGGACGTTTCAGTCCTCCATCGGCATTCAGCACCAGATGGGCTCTGTGACCGCCTTCACGGCCGACTACGTCTACAGCAAGGGCGACCATGAAAAGGACGTCGTCGACAACATCAACCTGACGTTCAACCCGGCGACGGGCGCGAACTTCCCGTTCGCGAACCGCGCGACGCGGCCCTACCCCGACTGGGGCGTCGTCTCGATGAACACGCACCTCGGCCGCTCGGAGTACCACGCGCTGCAGACCTCGCTCACCAAGCGCTTCAGCAACCGCTGGCAGGGCTCGGCGACCTACACGCTGTCGCGGCTCTACAACGCGGACACGCACCCGTTCAGCGGGCTGGAACCGGTACCCTTCGACACCGCCAGGGATCTTGGCGGCGAGTGGGGCATTTCGGCCGACGACCAGCGCCATCGCCTGGTGATGAACGGCATCTGGCAGGTCGGCGGTGGCTTCCAGGTGAGCGCGCTGCACTTCTTCGCCGCCGGCATACGTCTGCCGCACACCTACGGCGGCGACGTGCGCGGCACCGGCGCGAACTTCAGCCAGCGCCTGCGTCCGGACGGCTCGATCGTTCCGCGTAACGATCTGCTCGCGCCGCCGCAGAACCGCACCGACCTCCGGCTGCAGCAGCGGATTCCGCTCGGCGGCCGCGTGGCCGTCGACGGCATCGCGGAGGTGTTCAACGTGTTCAACCGTCCGAACTGGGGCATCGGCACGCAGGAGAGCACGCCGAGCCAGTTCCTCCAGCACACGTCGGCGCAGGTGCGGACGGCGCAGTTCGGCTTCCGGCTGACTTTCTAACGCAGGTCAACGTCCAGTCTCCAACTTCCAACTCCCAAGGCGCCCTTCGGGGAACCTTGGGAGTTGTTTTTTTGGGAGTTGGGAGTTGGGAGTTTTCCGCGTTCCCCGTATAGAATTCCCCGTTTCTCCACCTCACAGCAAAGGACTCCGCATGGCTGCCACCCGCGCCACCGCCGCGCCGTTCGCCGCGACTCGGACGCCGCTCAATTCGAATCAGATCAAGGGCTTCTGGGCGGCCTGGGGCGGCTGGTGCCTCGACGGCATGGACGCGTTCATCTACTCGCTGGTGCTCGTGCCCGCGCTGACCGAGCTGCTGCCGAAATCGGGCATCGCCGCGACGCCGGGCAACATCGGCTACTACGGCAGCATCCTGTTCGCGCTCTTCCTTGCCGGCTGGGGCATGTCGATGGTGTGGGGGCCGATCGCCGATCGCTTCGGGCGCGTCAAGGCGCTGATGATGACGATCCTGATGTACTCGGTTTTCACCCTGGCCTGCGGCCTCGCGCAGAACGTGTGGCAGCTGGCGATCCTGCGCGTCTTCTGCGGCATCGGCCTCGGCGGTGAGCAGCCGATCGGCGGCACCTTCATCGCGGAGGAATGGCCCGAGGATCGCCGGAAGATGGGCGCCGGCTACATGCACACCGGCTACTACTTCGGCTTCTTTCTCGCGGCGCTGGCCAACTTCGTGATCGGCGCCAACTACGGGTGGCGGTGGATGTTCGTGCTCGGCGGCACGCCCGCGCTGCTGGTCGGCTGGATCCAGAGCGGGGTCCACGAGTCGGCGGCGTGGAGGGCGAAGTTCGAGAACCCGGCGGCGCGGCCGCGCATGCGCGACTCGTTCGCGGCGCTCTTCAGCCCGCGTTTCTCGAAGCGGACGATCACCATGTCGCTGCTGTTCACGGTGTCGATCATCGGCTTGTGGGCCGGGTCGATCTACGTGCCGACCGCGGTCACGCAGATCGCCCTTCGCGAAGGGCGTAGCGCGGCCGAAGCGGCGCGTCTGGCGTCGTATGCGGGCGCGGTGCTCGCGATCGGCACCATCATCGGCTGCCTGCTCGCGCCCGTGGCGGCCGAAGCCGTCGGGCGCCGCGCCGCCATGGCCGGCTATTTCGTCCTCATGTTCATCGGCATCGCCTTCGGCTTCGGCAGCGTGTTCTACATGCAGAACGCGCTGACGCCGTTCTTCGTCCTCATCTTCGTCCTCGGCCTCGGCGGCGCGAACTTCGCGCTCTACACCCTCTGGATCCCGGAGCAGTTCACGACCGAGTGCCGCGGGAGCGCCATCGGCTTCACCAGCTCGATCGGACGCTTCGCCGGCGTGGCGATGGTGTTCCTCGTCGGCGCCGGCATCCAGCGCTACGGCTCGCTCGGCGTGCCGGTGGCCCTGACCGCCGCGGCGTTCGTCCTCGGCCTGTTCGTGCTGCCCGCGTCGAAGGAGACGCGTGGCGAACCGCTCCCGGTCTAGACCGTTGCCCGATCCAGTTCTCGAGCTCCGGGATGCGACCGTCGTCAAGAACGAACGCCGCATCCTCGATAGCCTCACGCTCACCATCTCCGCCGGCGAGCACACCGCGATCATCGGGCCCAACGGCGCCGGCAAGTCGGCGCTCGTCAGCCTGCTCACGCACGACGATCGGCCGCTGCGTCACGAGGACGGATCGCCGTCTGTGCTCGTCTTCGGCCAGGGCCGGTGGAACGTCTTCGATCTGAAATCGCAGCTCGGCATCGTCTCCGCCGACCTGCACCATCGCTTCGTGCTGGGGAACAACGAGGGACGCGTCACGGCGGATGCCGCGGTGCTGTCGGGATTCCTGGCGACGCAGGGCATCCTGCGCTACGGCGCGGTGACGCAGGAGATGCGGGCGCGCGCCACGGAGGCGTTGACCCGCATGGGCGTCGCGCACCTGGCGAAGCGGCGGCTCGACGAAATGTCGACCGGCGAGGCGCGGCGGGTGCTGCTGGCGCGCGCGCTCGTCACGGCGCCGCGCGCGCTGATCCTCGACGAGCCGACGACCGGGCTCGACCTCGTGGCGCGCCACGACTTCACCGAGCGCGTGCGGCAGGTCGCGCGCGCCGGTACGACGCTCATCCTGATCACGCACCACATCGAGGAGATCGTCCCCGAGATCCAGCGCATCGTCCTCGTCGGCGAGGGACGCATCGCCGCCTCGGGGCCGAAGCGCGATATCCTCACCTCGGCGCGCATCAGCACGCTGTTCAACGCGCCGATTGCGCTCGAGGAGGACGATGGCTACTTCTACGCGAGGCCGACGCTCACCACGAAGCGCTAAGGCCCGAGGCAAGACGAAGCGCGAGACCGTCGGCGTCATCGGCCTCGGCATCATGGGGTCGGCGATGTCGGCGAACCTCGTTCGCGCCGGCTTTCGCGCCGTCGGCTACGACCCGGTGCCGGAAGCGGGCCGTCGGCTGAAGCGCGCCGGCGGCACGCCGCTGCAGGACGCGCGCGGCGTGGCGGATGCGGCCGCGACCATCATCACGTCGCTGCCATCCGCCTCGGCGCTGATCCAGGTGGCAAGCGAGCTCGCGCAGTTCGGCCGCAAGGTCATCGTCATCGAGACGAGCACGCTGCCCATCGACGTCAAGGAACAGGCGCGCGCGGCGCTGGCCAGGCGCGGTGCCATCCTGCTCGATTGCCCGCTCAGCGGCACGGGTGCGCAGGCGCGGACAAAGGACATCGCGGTGTATGCGAGCGGCGACAACGCGACGTACCGCGCGGTCGTGCCGGTGCTCGAGGCCTTCTCGCGGGTGAATTACTACGTCGGGCCGTTCGGCAACGGGTCGAAGATGAAGTTCGCGGCCAACCTGCTGGTCGCCATTCACAACGTCGCCGGCGCCGAGGCGATGGTGCTGGCGATGAAGTCGGGCCTCGATCCGGCGCTGGCGTACAAGGTGCTCACCGACGGCGCCGGCAACTCGCGCATGTTCCAGGTGCGCGGGCCGATGATGGTGAAGGGCGACTATTCGTCCGACGTGACGATGAAGCTGTCGGTGTGGCAGAAGGACATGCACGTCATCGCCGAGTTCGCGAAGGCCAATGGGTGTCCGACGCCGTTGTTTTCGGCGACGGCGCCGCTCTACATCGCGGCAACGGCCTCCGACCCCACCGAGGACACCGGCGCGGTCTGCGCCGTCATCGAGAAGATGGCAAACTACCGGCGGAAGCGGCGGTAACGGGCCGGGATCCGGGATCCGGGATCCGCAGGGATCAGGGATCAGGGATCAGGGATCAGGAATGACGGACGTAGCGGCGGACCTTCAGGTCCGCCGGCCGCGGTCGGCGCGTGCCCTCCGCGTCGCTTCTCCGCGTGGCGAAAGCGCTGCGCGCGCCGGGGCGATCCGCGGGACGCCAGGGTCGCCGCCCTTCCTTCGCTCATTGACGCCGGCAACGAGCTGCGATTCATCCGGCGGCTCAACCTGGCTCGACTCCCTCAGCGTGCTCACGCTTGGCGGATTCAGGCCGCCAGCGCTCCGACGCTCCGCTTCACGCATGCGCCGACCGCCGATAGCGTCGCGCATCCCGCCATCTACCGATCGCGTCGAGATCGTGGTAACGTCCGCGCCGCCATGTTTCGAATCAACTGCTTCGCTATCGTTGCAGCTCTGGTCCTGTTCGCGTGCGTCGCGTCCGCGCAGGACATGCGGCCCGCCGAGCAGGTCTACAAGAACATCAAGGTGATGACCGGCGTCCCGGCGAGCCAGATCGTCGAGGGGATGCACGTCATCAAGGCGGCGCTCGGGGTGACGTGCGAGCACTGCCACATCCAGGGACAGATGGACCGTGACGACCTCCCGGCGAAGAACAAGGCGCGCGCGATGTACCTGATGATGACCGAGATCAATCGCGCGAACTTCGGCGGCAGGCAGCTGGTGACCTGCGTGACGTGCCACCGGGGTCACGCGACTCCCGCCAACGTCCCCGAGCTGCCGTCGCCGAGCATCACGGAGGAGACCGAGTCGAGGCCCCAGCTGCCGACCGTCGACGAAATCCTGGCGAAATACATCACGGCACTGGGCGGCGAGCAGGCGATGCGCAAGGTGACGACGCGCGTGATCACGGCGACGCAGGAAGTGCCGACCGGTCCGGGAGGCACGATCCCGGTGCCCTCGAAGCTCGAACGGTCGCTCAAGGCGCCGAATCTCGTGCTCGACGTCTACGTGACGGACAAGTTCACGATCGCGGACGGCTTCGACGGCAGCGCCGAGTGGACGAAGGGGCAGAACGGCGCCGTCAATGCCCTCACGCCGGACGGGATCGACGGCGAGCGCGCGAGGCGCGCCGCCGCGTTTTACGAACCTCTCACGCTGAAGGCGCAGTATCAGACGATGAGGGTCGACGGCATCGAGCAGGTCAACGGCCACGACACCTACGTCGTCACCGGCGTGCCGGCGGCGAACACGCCCGAGAAGCTGTACTTCGATACACAGACGGGACTGCTGCTCCGCAAGTCGACCTACATCGACGCGATGTCCGGGCGCAGTCCGTATCAGGTGGATTTCGACGACTATCGGAACACGGACAGCGGCGTGAAGATTCCGTTCGTCGTCCGCATGCTGCCGGCGGGGCCGCGAATGGAGTTGTCATCGCGCGCCACGTTCCGCATCACGAGCGTGAAGGACAACGTGCCGATCGATGACGCGAAGTTCACGAAGCCGTTGCCCACCCCACAGCCACCGCGGCCGTAGAGGTAGAGGCCCCCGTAGACGTAGAGGCCCCCGTAGACGTAGAGGCGGACCTTCAGGTCCGCCTTCCGACGCAGGTGTCTACCTCAGGTCGGCCTGCGCCGGGAGCGGTCGCCGCATGCGTTCCGCGTCGCTTCTCCGCGTGCCGAACGCGCTGCGCGCGTCGATGGCGGCCGCTGGCCGCCAGGGTCGCCACGGGCTGGGCGCTACGCGCCCGTGAGTACTCGTCGCTGCCAGCTATTCGTCGCGCGGCTCAACCTGGCTTGCATCCCTCGACGTGCTCGCGCGTTGCGGCTTCAGATCGGCAGCGCTCCGACGCTCCGCGTCACGCATGCGCCGACCGCGAGACCGGCCAGAGGGGCGACCTTTCCACCTGCCTGTCCGCACCGAAGGCCAGCGCGCGCCGACGCCTGAAGCCCGCAGCCCGCGGCGGCAAGCCCGCAGCCGAGCCCGTTTTATTGACACCATCCGTTCGGCACTACTAGACTCGGCGCGCTGGGGTTGTCGTTCGCCCCAAGGAGATTGGAAATGACCCGAAAACTGATGTTCGTGCTCGGTCTCATTGCGGTTCTCGTGATTGGCGTCGGCCCGGCGATGGCGCACCACGGCGGCGCGGCATTCGACCAGGCCAAGATGCAGACCTTGACGGGCACGCTCACGCAGATGGATTTCGTCAACCCGCACGTCGTCGTCTGGTTCGACGTGAAGAATGCGGACGGGACGACGACGAAGTGGTCGGGATGGCTGACCGCCCCCAACAAGCTGCAGCGCGCCGGCTGGAGCAAGAACACGCTCAGGCCGGGCGACATGCTCACGGTCGTCGGCAATCAGCAGAAAAACGGCAGCCCGGTGCTTCAGATCCGGAAGATTGCCGGACCCGAGGGCGACCTGCCGACCTTCGAGCAGTAAACGAGCAGTCAAGAGGAGATGCAGATGCGCACGCGCGTAATCGCCCCCACGCTCGCGACGGCTGTAACGTTCGTGCTGGCCGCGTCCGCCACGCTCCTTTCCCAGGGCGCGCCGGCCGGGCAGGGCGCTCGCGGTGGCGGCGCGCGGGGCGGCGCACCGGCGGCCGCTGCCCCCTCGGCCCCCGCGCCAGCGAAAGACCTGACCGGCGTCTGGATGATGCGCAACCCGCCGGGCAAGAACGGTCCCTGGACCAACTTCACCTACACCGATCCGATGAAGGCGCCGCCGGCCATGACCGAGTGGGGACAGGCGCAGTTCAAGCTCGCCAAAGACTCCAACGGCGGCAACTACACGCTCGACGAGACGAACGACCCGGTGCTGACCAAGTGCTACCCGCCCGGCGTCCCGCGCGTGTACTTCCATCCATATCCGTTCGAAGTGATCCAGACCCCGAAGCAGACGCTGCTGGTGTACGAGTACGATCATTGGATGCGACGCGTCCACACGGACGGCCGCACGCTGCCGACCGATCCGGATCAGCTGTGGATGGGCACGTCGGTCGGCCGGTGGGTCGACGATCACAACTTCCAGGTGGAGACGATCGGCTTCAACGAGAAGACCTGGCTCGATCGCCTCGGCCACGCGCACAGCGATCAGCTGAAGGTGACGGAGAACTTCCGCCGCATCGACAGCAATCACCTCGAGCTCGACATCAAGATGGAAGATCCGAAGGCGCTCGCCCGCCCGTGGACGACGACGTTCTATTACGAGAACCGTCCGCAGTGGGAGCTGGGCGAGATCTCGTGCTCGGGCGACTATCTCGACTGGACGCAGGTCGAGAAGGGTGGACGGGAATACAAGAGATAGCTCGCAGCGGGCAGCAGGCAGCGGGCAGTTGGTTCAGGCTGCCTGCTGCGAACTGCCTGCTACTGCCAGCTGCCCGCTGCCCGCTGCCCGCTAGGCTTTCAGGCGCGGCAGCAGGCGAAGCGCGTTGTCCCGTTCCACCGCGCGCAGCTCCGCGTCGGTAAATCCGCCGTTCTCTTTCAACCCTTTCGCGACAATCGCCGCCGACCCGCCGCCGAGCGGGAAGTCGGTGCCGAAGAGGATCTGCGAGGTCGGCACGAACTTCCTGAACGAGGGCATCGTGTACGGGTTGAACGCCTGCGCGGTGTCGTAATAGAACTTCTGCAGCTCGAACACCACGCCCTTCGGCAGCTTGTCCCCGCCGGCGCCGTTCAGGCGGCTGGTGATGTAGGGGACGGTGCCGCCGCCGTGCGACCAGATGAACCTGATGTCGGGAAACTGCGCGACGGCTCCAGTCTGCAGCAGGCTGAGGATCGTCCGCGTGGTGTCGAAGACGAACTCCACGCCGCGGTTCTGCGCGTCGGTCAGCGTGGCCTGCACGCCGCACGCGGCGCAGTACGGATGGCAGTAGACGACGCCCTTGCGCCGGTTCATCTCCTGCAGCAGCGGCGTGAACGCGGGGTTGCCGAGGTACTTGCCGTCGTAGCTTGACAGCACGCCGATGCCGTCGGCCTTCAGCGTGTCGAGCGCGTACTCCATCTCCTTCAACGACCCGTCGACGTCGGGCAGCGGCAGCACGGCAAACAGGCCGAATCGCCCCGGGTAGTCGCGTACGACCTTCGCGCCGGCCTCGTTGCACTCGCGCGCGAGCGCGCGCGCGGCCATGTTGTCGCCGAAGTGCACGCCCGGATCGCTGATCGAGATGATCGACGTCGCGACGCCGCCTTCCTCCATCTCCGCCAGCATCTTTGCCGGCGACCAGTCCTTCAGCGTCGCCTGCTGGACGCCATGTGCCGTGGCGAGGTCGTAGAGCTTCGGCACGGTGAAGTGCGCGTGCGTGTCGATGCGGAACAGCCGCCCGGCCGCCGCTCCCTGAGCGGCGACGCCCCGGCCGAACGCGGGGGCGAGTGCCGCCGCGCCAGCCGCGCCAAGACCTGCAAGAAATTCCCGTCTGCCGACTGCCATTGAAAGCCCCTTGTCCCTGACAGGCGGACCTGAAGGTCCGCCTCTACGTTCGACGTGAGGTCCGCCTCTACGTTCGACGTGACGTCCGCCTCTACGTTCGACGTGACGTCCGCCTCTACGTTCGACTGCCGACTGCCCACTGCTGACTGCTGTGCGGGCACGAGAATAAGCGTGTTCCCGCGTCCATTGACAGTGTTTTCTCCCAACCGCTAGACTCCGCGCCACCATGCGAATTCCGCTCCGGTACGCCCGGATGTTCGGGCTCGTCATCGGTGTCTTCTCGCCTAAGGCGGACTGAAGATCCGCCTCTACGCGACGAGGACGAAGACCAAGAGGTAGGGGCAATAACGGGAGGTCAAATGGGCCGTTTCCTTCGGGAGGTTTCTTTCGGGGCGCTGGCACTTCTTCTCACCGCTGCGGCGGCGTCGGCGCAGTTGTCGACGGCGGAGCTGAGCGGACGTGTGACGGACACGAGCGGCGCGGTGCTGCCCGGTGTCACCGTGACGATGACCCAGACCGACACGCAGGCGACCAGGACCGCGATTACCGACGCGGACGGCACCTACGTCATCTCGAACCTCCCGACCGGTCCGTACCGGCTCGAGGTCTCGCTCCAGGGCTTCCGCAGCTACGTGCAGAACGGCATCGTGCTGCAGGTCGGCGCCACGCCGACCATCAACGTGCCGCTCGAGCTCGGCAACGTCGCCGAGACGATCACGGTTGAAGGCGCGGCGCCGCTCATCGACGTCAAGAGCTCCGGCATCAAGGATGTCGTCGAGAACGAGCGCATCGTGGAGCTGCCGCTGCAGGGCAGGCAGGTCACGGACCTGATCGTGCTCGCCGGCGGCGCGGTCAACACCGGCAGCCCGAACAGCCGCAATTTCGGCGGCTGCGACTCGTGCGGCGGCAAGGCGGTCAACATCGCCGTGGCCGGCGGGCTGAACTTCGGCGTCGCCTACCTCCTCGACGGCGCGATGCACAACGACCCGCAGAACAACGCCAACCTGCCGCTGCCGTTCCCCGACGCGCTGCAGGAGTTCAGCGTCGCCACGAGCGGCCTCTCCGCGCAGAACGGCATGCACTCCGGCGCGTCGGTCAACGCCATCACGAAGTCGGGCACCAACAACCTGCATGGCAACGCGTTCGAGTTCCTGCGCGACCATCGCTTCAACGCGACCAACCCGTTTGCGGCGATCAACCCGGCGACCGGCAAGCGCCGCGACGACGGGCTGCTGCGCAACCAGTTCGGCGGCACGATGGGCGGACCGATCGTGCAGAACAAGCTGTTCTTCTTCGGCGCCTACCAGGGGACGGCGACGCGGCAGACGCCCGCGGCCAACATCGCCTTCGTGCCGACGGCGGCGATGCTCGCCGGCGACTTCACGGCGTTCGCGTCGCCCGCCTGCAACGGCGGGCGGCAGGTGACGCTGCGCGCGCCATTCGTCAACAACCAGATCGCCCCGTCGGCGTTCAGCCCCGCGGCGCTGAACCTCGCCCGGCGGCTGCCGAAGACGACGGACCCGTGCGGCCAGGTCACCTACGGCACGAAGGACGACAACAACGAGGGGCAGGCGGTCGGCAAGGTCGACTACCAGCTCACGACGAACCATGCGATGTTCGGCCGCTACATGGCCACCTTCTTCAAGCAGCAGGCGGCCTTCGCCAAGGACCCCGACAACGTGCTGGTCACCAACGACCCCGGGACCGACAACCTGGCGCAGTCGTTCACCTTCGGCGACACGTTGATCCTCTCCTCGAGCACGGTGAACTCCCTGCGCGTGGCGTTCAACCGCACGGCGGTGCACCGCTACCAGGCGCCGTTCTTCTCGCCGAAGGACCTCGGCTCCAACGTCTATTCGTACAACCCGGGCGAGATGGTGATGGTCGTCACCAACGCCTTCAACATCTCCGCCGGCACCGCGACCAAGGGAATCTTCTCGACCAACACCTACCAGCTCAATGACGACTACTCGACGGTGAAGGGTGCGCACCAGCTCTCCCTCGGCGCCGATGTCGCCTACTGGAAGTACGCGGGCGAATCGCACGCGCGGTCGGGCGGCAACTGGACGATCAGCGGCCAGATCACCGGCGCCAGCCTCGCGGACTTCCTCATCGGGCGCGTGACCACGCTCGAGCACGGCGGGCCGGCCATCATCCCGGTCGATCAGAAGTACGTCGGCCTTTACGCACAGGACACGTGGAGGGCGACGGCGCGCGTGACGGTGAACGGCGGCCTCCGCTGGGAGCCGTACTTCGGGCAGCAGGTGGAGAACGGCGCGCTGTCGATCTTCAGCCTGGACAACTGGCGCAGCGGCGTGAAGAGTACCGTCTACAAGAACGCCCCCGCCGGGTTCTTGTGGCCGGGCGACCCGGGCTTCCCGAAAGGGAATACGGGACTCTACCCGCAGTGGTTGAACCTGTCGCCGCGCATCGGCCTGGCGTGGGATGTGAGCGGCGACGGCCGCCTCGCCGTCCGCACCTCTTACGGCATCGCCTACGACTTCCCGAGCGCCGACTACCACAACATCAACGCCTCGGCGCCGCCGTTCGGCAACCGGTCGCTGCTGCAGGATCCTCCGGGACTGTTCGACGACCCGTACCGGACCTACGGCGGCGACCCGCATCCGATCGTCACCAACGCCGACACGCGCTTCGTCAACTACGGCTCGTACGGCGTCGTCGATCCGCACATCAACTCGCCGCGCGCGCAATCGTGGAACGTCACCGTCGAGAAGCAGCTGGGGACGATCTGGGGGGTCTCGGCCAGCTATCTGGGCAGCCACACGGACCGCATCTGGGGGCAGGTCGCGCTCAACCCGGGCGAGTTCCTCGGCAACGCCCCGTGCACGCTGAACGGCGTGTCGTACGCGAACTGCACCGTGCCGGCCAACCTCGATCAGCGCCGCGTCCTGCACGATCCGCTGATCGGCGTGCTCGATCTGCACACCGACGTCGGCGTGCAGAACTACCGCGGCATGAAGCTGTCGCTGCGTCGGCGTGAAGCCAACGGGTTGAGCCTGAACGCGAACTACACGCTGTCGCGCTGCGTCGGCAACACGGCGACCGGCACCTTCCCGCAATTGAGCACCGGCTACGTCAAGCCCGACGATCCGTCGTTCGACTACGGGCACTGCTCGCAGGACCGGACGCACATCGGCATCATCACCGTCGGCTACGTCACGCCGCGCTTCAACGGCCGCACGGCGCGTCTCGTCGCCTCGAACTGGCGGCTCTCGGGCATCTACAACGCGGCGTCCGGCCCATGGCTGAACATCACGACCGGGCAGGACAACTCGGGCAACGGCCTCAACGCGCAGCGCCCGAACCAGGTGTCCGACGATGTCTACGGCGCCAGGACGGTGACCGCCTACTTGAACAAGGCGGCGTTCGCGCAGCCGGCGCCCGGCACCTTTGGCAACCTGCCCATCAACGCCATCAAGGGACCCGGCCGTTGGAGCATCGACATGGCGCTGTCGCGGACGGTGAACCTGGCGAGCACGCAGAACGTCGAGCTGCGGCTCGAGGCGTTCAACGTCACCAACAACTTCAATTGGGATATTCCGGCGACGAACCTGAACCTGGGGACGTTCGGCCGCATTACGAGACTGGCGCCGGGGACGACGCCGCGGATCCTGCAGTTCGGCGTGAAGTACGGCTTCTGATCGAGAACCACGAAGGACACGAAGGACACGAAGGAATTCTTTGATCTTCGCGTTCGTCGCGCCCTTCGTGGTTCGCCACGCCGATCTTGCACTGGCGAGCTTTCCGGGGCGACAATGAGCCGCCGGCGTGCGCACCGCCGGTTTTCGGAGGAATCGGGATGAGAACGAAACTCGGGCTTTTGTCCGCCATTGTCAGCCTCGTTGTCGGCTCGGGCGCCGCGTTCGCGCACCATTCGTTCAGCACGGAGTACGACGGCTCGAAGACGTTCAACATCAAGGGGACGGTGTCGAAGGTCGAGTGGACCAACCCGCACGCCCGCTTCTATGTCGACGTCAAGGACGAGAGCGGCAAGGTCGTGACGTGGAACATGGAGCTGGCGAGCCCGAGCGCGCTCGCGCGCAACGGCTGGACGAGCAGGACGCTGAAGGTTGGCGACGAGATCACGGTCACCGGCTACGCCGCCAAGGTTGCGGCCTACCGCGGCGATGCGCGGTCGGTCATCACGGCGGACGGACGGTCGCTCTTCGGCGGCGCGTCGGATGACGGCCGCCCCGAGGGCGGTCAGCCCCAGTAATCGTCGGAGGTCACCTGTGCGACAGATTGTCGGTTTCCTCGGCGCGCTGGCGATGGTGCTGCCGCTCGCCGTCTACGCGCAGCAGGGGCAGGGACGCGGCGGCGGCGCGGCCCGCGGCGGCGGCGCCGGCCGCGAGGGGCAGGGACCGCTCGGCACGATCGGCGCGCTCGGCCAGGAAGTGAAGCGCCCGCCCGTACGCAACGAGCCCGCGCCGCGGCTGCCCGATGGCACCGTCAGCTTCGACGGGCTCTGGGTCGGGGGCGGCCCCGTCAACGACATCGCGCAGGGGCTGCCGAAGGGCGAGACGATACCGTTGCTGCCGGCGGCGGTGAAGCTGATGGAGTACCGCGCGCAGCACGAGACCGACGATCCGCACCTCTGGTGCATGCCGATGGGGGTGCCGCGCTCGACGCCGTACCCGTTCCGGTGGGTGCAGGACATCACCGGCAGCGCGGCGTCGCCGCACCTCTTCATCATTCACGAAGGGAACATCCACAGCTACCGGCAGATCTTCATGGACGGCCGCAAGCATCCGGCGGAGCTCGACCCGACGTGGTTCGGCCATTCCATCGGGCGGTGGGAGAACAAGGACACGCTGGTCATCGACACCGTCGGCTTCAACGACAAGTTCTGGTTCGACCGCAAGGGGACGCCGCACAGCGAGCAGCTCCACACGATCGAGCGGTGGACGCGCCCGACCATGGGGACGCTGGTCAACACGGTGACCATCGAGGACCCGATGTACTACTCGAAGCCGTTCACCGTGTCGTTCACGGCGCGGCTGCAGGCGCCCGGCGACGAAATCATGGAATACATCTGCCAGGAGAACAATCAGTACGGCACGGCCGGCGGGCACGAGAACCCGTTCTTCGGCAAATGAGACGCCCCTTTCTCGCCGCCGTGACCATTGCGGCGGCGTCGCTCGTCACTGTGTCGGCGCAAACGACGCAGGACCGTCCCGTGATGACGCAGGACGTGTTCAAGAGCGTCACCGTTCTGCGCGACATCCCGATCGATACCTTCTTCGACGCGATGGGGATGTTCGCCAACGCGATGGGGAACGACTGCACGTTCTGCCACGTGCCGGCGGCGGCGCTCGACCGCGCGAAGTTCGCCGAGGTCACGCCGCGCATGCAGCGCGCGCGCGGCATGATCGCCATGATGCAGGCGATCAACAAGGGCTACTTCGCCGGCGCCCCGCGCGTCACCTGCTTCACCTGCCATCACGGCAACCAGAGCCCGCGCAGCGACCCGAACATCGCACTGCAGTACAGCACGCCGGAAGAAGACCCGAACGCGCGCGACTTCGCCACCGACGCCACGCTCAACGCGGACGCGATCTTCGACAAGCACCTGCAGGCCATCGGCGGCGCCGACCGCCTGGCCAGGCTCACGAGCTTTACGGCGAAAGGGACCTACGCCGGCTTCGACACGCTCTTCGAGAAGGTGCCCGTCGACATCTTCGCGAAGGCGCCGAACCAGTACTCGACCATCGTCCACATGACGGCGGGCAACAGCGTGCGGACGTTCAACGGCAGCAGCGGCTGGATGGCGGGCCCCGACACGCCGGTGCCGCTCGTCACGCTGAGCGCGGGGAACCTGGATCGCGCGCGCCTCGAGGCGCTCGTCGCGTTCCCGGCCGGCCTGCGCCGGGCGTTTCCGCACTGGCGCCTCGGGCGTGCCGTCATCAACGACGAGGAAGTGACCATCGTCCAGGGGATCGACGACGACCGGCAGCCGCTGGCCAATTTCTATTTCGCCCCCTCGGGACTGCTCGTCCGCATGGTGCGCTGGACGCTGACGCCGGTGGGCTTCGTCCCGACGCAGATCGACTACTCCGATTTCCGCGACGTCGCCGGCGTGAAGATCCCGTTCCACCGCACCGTCAGCCAGACGTTCATGCAGATGACCGTGGAGCTCACCGACGTGCAGCCGAACGTGGCAGTCGACGCGGCGAGGTTCGCGCGGCCGGCTCCGGCACCGCGTCCGGCCGGCTGACGGCGCCGCCGCGCCCGCTGATCCCCCGGTTCGTCATCCGTTCCTCTTTCTGAAGAGAGGTTTCCGATGAAGACACTCAGACTTGCGGGCCTCGCCGCCATGACGATGGGTGTGCTCCTGACGGCAGCGCCCTCGTCTGCCCATCACTCCTTCGCCGCGGAATTCGACGCCTCGAAGTGCCGCGACTTCTCCGGCACGCTGACGAAGGTCGAATGGACGAACCCGCACGGCTTCTTCCATGTCGACATCAAGGACCCCGACGGCACCGTCCACAACTGGTCGTTCCAGACCTACGCGCTCATCACGCTGAGACGGGCGGGGACGTCGCTGCAGCTGTTCAAGGACAACATCGGCAAGGAAGTGTGGGTGAGGGGCTGCACGGCGAAGAACGGCAAGGAACATTACGCCGCCGCGGGAACGCTCAAGTTCGCCTCCGACGGCGTGGTGCGGCAGATGGGACAACTGCAGGACTAGCGTCAGGGGTGCTGACCATGACTTCCCGACTCCGTCTTGCCGGCGCGTGCGTCGCGGTGATGGTGCTGCTCGCCGCGTGGCACGTTCCGTCTCACGCGCAGGGTGCGCAGCAGTACGCGATCCGCGTGATGCCGCCGGGCGGTCCGGCGCCTCGCCTGCCCGACGGTCATCCCGATCTGTCGGGCCACTGGCTGCCCAATAGCGCGGGCGAGGGGGTCAGCGGCCGCGACGGCGTCGACCCGGCCGCGCGGCGCCAGTTCGACCCGAAGGTCACGCCCGAGGCGCCGCCGGCGTTCCAGCCGTGGGCCGAGGCGAAGATCAAGGCGATGACCCCCACGGAGCTCGAACTCTCCAAGTCGTCGGTCAACTGCATGCCACGGGGTCTCCCGGCCATCTGGCTGCAGAATCCCTACTCGACCGTCATCGTCCACACGCCGACGATGATGGCGCAGTTGTATGAAGTTCTGAACAACTGGCGGCTGGTCTATACCGACGGGCGGCCGGCCCCGAAGGACCCGGAGCCGTGGTTTCACGGCACGAGCACCACGCACTGGGACCGCGACACGCTGGTGGTCGACTCTGTCGGCTTCGACGAACGCACGTTCGTGATGCCGACGGGGTGGTTTCACAGCGATGCGATGAAGGTCACCGAGCGGTATACTCGTCCCTCGAAAAACTACCTGATCGTGGAGATTACCGTCGACGATCCCAAGGTGCTGACGCACCCGTGGAAGTCGGCGCCCCGCCGCTGGACGCTCGGCAACGGCGAGGTCTACGAGTTCTATTGCACGAACAACCGCGAACTGGACGAGCTCGGCAAGCTGAAAGAACAGGAATCGTACGGAAAATAGACGCGAGACCGTTGAGGTGAGTGACTTATGAAAAAGGGTTTTCTCGCATTCCTGCTGATCCCGATGTTCGCCGTGCTGGCCGCGGCGCAGACGCCGGCCGGCGATGCGGCCGCGGGCAAGGCGCTCTGGGACGGCAACACGACCTCGTGCAAGAACTGTCACGGAACCAACGGCCAGGGTGGCTTCGCTCCCGATCTCGCCGGGCGCAAGCTGACCTTCGCGCAGTTCAACCACGCCGTGCAGAAGCCGTGGGGCGTCATGCCGTCGTTCCCGCAGCTGAACGACAAGCAGGTGGCGGACCTGCACGCCTACGTCAGCAACCTGCCCGGCGTGTCCGAGCCCGCCGCCTGGCGCTTCCCGCTGCCGGCCAACGCGCCGCAGGGGCAGGTGCTCGCGCTCGCGACCATCGGCTGCGGCCAGTGCCACACGCCGATCCTCGATACGCCGCGGCGTGGCATCGCGGAAGCCAACGGCGACTTCGAGTGGTTCAAGCACATGATCTACGACCACACGAAGGCGATGCCGGAGCACTGCGGCGCGGTCGGTGAGGGCAATCCCTACTGCCGCGCCGTTCGCATGGGCAACTACTCCCGCGTACGGCTGCCCGAAGATCAGCTGAAGCAGATTTACGACTGGGCCCTTGGGCTCGGGCTCGAGATCCCGGTGACGACCGCCATCAGCAAGGCCGAGCAGGCGCCGAACGGCTTCACCAACAAGCTCGATGTGGTCAACAAGGGCGTCCAGGCCGACACCGTGACGATTCACGTCGTCGTTCCGGCGGGCGCGAAAGTGGTCACCGCGACGGGCGACGGATACAAGGGCGTGCACGCCGACAAGAAGACGAAGGCGACCGTTGCCGAGTGGCAGGTGGCGAAGCTGATGCCGAACGAGAAGCAGTCCTACTCGATCACCTTCTCGAAGGCCATGGACCCCGAGCACGTGAAGGGATCGATTCACTGGGTGACGCGCGGCGGGCGCCCGGCGGGGCCGAAGGACTTCGTCGAGATCGGCGGCGAGGAGAAGAAGGAAGAAGGCGGGCGCGGCGCTCCCGAGGGCGGGCGCGGCGCGGCGCCGACGCCTCCAACGCGGTAGGCAGGCCGCAGGTCAATTCCCAACTCCCAACGGCCAACTCCCAAGCGAAGCGTTCCCGACATGCGGCTTGGGAATTGGAAGTTGGAGGTTGGGAGTTGGCCCGCTGCCGTCGCTTGACGTCCCGCGACGCGGTGGGCTACTGTCCCTCCGGTTTCATTTCCAGCTCAACTTCAAACGGCGAAACTTCGACCTCTATAAGGGTTTCCTATGCTGACGTCGCTTGAGCAGAGCGCGTTTTCGACGTGGCTCCTCAGCTCGAACTCGATCTGGGCGTATCCCACCGTTCTCACCCTTCACACCTTCGGCATGATGGTGCTCGTCGGCGCGGCTCTCATGATCGACCTGCGGCTGCTCGGTTTCGGCCGCGGCATCCCGCTGCAGTCGATGGACCGGCTGTTCCGCGTCATGTGGGTGGCCTTCGCGCTCAATGCCGTCACCGGCACGATGCTGTTCGTCGCCGATGCGAGCAAGCGCGGTCCCTCGCTCATCTTCTGGACGAAGTTGTCGTTTGTCGCGGTGGGCCTCGTCATGGCGGTTCTCATCCGGCGCCGCAACTTCGAGGCGAGCGCCGAGCCCCTCGTCATCAGCGGCGCCGCCAAGCGGCTCGCCATCGTTTCTCTTCTCGCGTGGAGCGCCGCGATCACCGCCGGCCGCCTCCTCGCATATGTGGCCTGATATATGCCCGAACTAGCCAACCAGGCGGACCTCGCACACCTGCACCTGCTCCTCAACCACTTCCCGACCATCGGTACGATTCTCGGCCTTGGTCTCCTGTTGCTCGGCTTCATCCGCAGGAACGACCACCTGACGAAGGTGAGCCTCGAGGTGATGTTCCTGATCGCGCTGGCGACGATGCCCGTGTACGTCAGCGGGCAGGCGGCGGCGGAAGCGCTCAAGGGACAGGCGGGGGTGTCGGCCGATGCGATCGCGCTGCACAACGACGCGGCGCTCGGTTCCTTCATCATGATGGAGATCACCGGCTTCTTCGCCTGGCTCACGCTGTGGCGCATCCGCCGCGTGGGACGGCCGACGGCCGGTCTCACCTACACGGTGCTCGTATTCGCCGTGCTGACCGCCGCCGCGGTCGCGCGCGCGGCGAACATGGGCGGCGACATCCGGCATCCCGAGATCGAAGGCGGGCAGTACTCCGGACTCTTCGGCGCGGCCGCCGCGCCCGGCAGCGGGTTCCTCTCGGCCGCCGGCATCAAGGACTTCGTGCTGCAGCACCCGTTCGTGTGGCCGACCTGCGAGACGCTGCACTTCCTCGGCATGTCGCTGATGTTCGGCGTGCTGATGATCGTCAACCTGCGGCTGCTCGGCTGGCTGCGCGGCATGTCGTTCGCGTCGGTGCACCGGCTGCTGCCGTTCGGCCTCATCGGCTTCGGCATCAACTTCATCACCGGCATGTTCTTCTTCATCGCCGCGTCGGAGCAGTACACGCAGAACGTCGCGTTCCACTGGAAGGTCGTGCTGCTGATCCTGGCGGGCGTGAACTACCTGGTCCTCACGGTCTACGACGAGGCGTGGGCGCTCCCCGCGTCGGCGGACGCGCCGCTCCCGGGCAAGCTCCTGGGCGGGTCGGCGCTCGTCCTGGCTGTCGGCGTCATGTATTTCGGGCGCATGCTGCCGTTCATCGGCAATGCGTTCTAGGCCTCATAGGAATCCTGCATGCCGCTGACCCTGATCGTCGCTCTCATTGTGCTTGCCGTGATCGCGCTCGTGGCCGTCATCGGTTACTGGATAGACGAAGCGGAGGAACCCCTGGAACGCGGCGAGCGCGCGCCCGACGATCGCCACCATCACCACCGCGTATAGCGAGTACTCGAGTCGACCGTGGAGGCGGACCTTCAAGGTCCGCCTGGACAAACCGCCCGTAGAGCGGACCTTCAGGTCCGCCTGAGCGCGCCACCGCGATGAGGATTTGACGTGCGTCGCTGGCCCATCCGTCGAACGTTCTTCTGCGCCTGGATTCTCGCCGGTGCTGCACTCGGCGCACAGTCGCTCACCCCGCCGATATCCGAGCGCGCCAGGCAGCTGCACGCGCGCGCCATCGTCGTCGACGGCCATGCCGATACCACGCAGCGACTGATCTTCGAACGGACGTTCAACCTCGGGGCGAGGAACCGCGACGGCAACCTGGACATTCCGCGGATGCGCGAGGGAGGGCTCGACGCGGTCTTCTTCTCGATCTGGGTGCCGAGCGACGTCACCGGCCCGCTCGCGATCAAGCGGGCGCTCGTCCAGATCGACGCCGTGCGAGAGGCGGTCCGAACGCATCCGAACGATCTCCTGCTCGCCACCACCGCTGCTGACGTCCGGCGGGCCGCGTCGGAGCGCAAGATCGCCGCGCTCATGGGGATGGAGGGCGGGCACATGATCGACCGCGACCTCCGCGTCCTCCGCGACTTCGCGGCGCTCGGCGTTCGCTACCTCACGCTGACGCACTTCAGGAACACGGAGTGGGCCGACTCGGCTACCGACAAGCCCGCGCACAACGGCCTGACGGACTTCGGCCGGGATGTCGTGCGCGAGCTGAACCGCCTGGGCGTCATGGTGGACGTCTCGCACGTCTCGGACAAGACCTTCTACGACGCGATCGCGGTCTCGACGGCGCCGGTGATGGCGTCGCACTCGTCGACGCGCGCGCTCACCGGCCACGCGCGGAACATGACCGACGACATGCTGCGGGCGCTGGCGCGCAACGGCGGCGTGGTGATGATCAATTACAACGCCGCCTACATCAGCGACGAGTTCCGGGTCGCCAGCGAGAAGCGATCGGGAGACGTCGTCACGCAGATGGACGCGATGTCGAAGAAGTGCGGCGGCAACGAGGCGTGTACCACGATGGAAGGGGAGCGTCTCGACCACGAGGCGATGGCCAGCGGCCAGCTGCCAAAGGTCACGTGGGAGCGCATCATCGACCACATCGATCACGCGGTGAAGGTCGCCGGCGTCGAGCACGTCGGCCTCGGCTCCGATTTCGACGGCGCGACGATGGCGCTCGGGATGGAGGATGTGTCGATGCTGCCGCGCATCACCGAGGCGCTGCTCGGGAAGGGCTATTCGGAGCACGACATCGAGCAGATTCTCGGCGCCAACGTCCTCCGAGTCATGCAGCAGGTGGAGCAGGTCAGTCGCCAGTAGAAGACTTCGTGCCCTTCGCGTCTTCGTGGTTTCCCACCCGCATCATCTCGTTGCCGCCGCGCTGGAACTCGTAATCGACCCTCTCGATGGTGACCACCCGACCTGCGCGCCGGAGTCGTTCGCTGACGGCCGCGACGTGGCCCGACCGTGCGCCTCCGAGCGCGATGAGCGGAAAGATCCTCACTTCACGGGCAACGCGGCACATTTCCAGCGCCGCCGCCACGTGAAAGTCTTCCGGCAGCTGCTCTGAATAGAGAAACAGCAGGTGCGAGCAGAGGGCGAGGCGAAACGTCGCGGCGCCGAACGGGAGCGCCGGCAGCTCGGCGACGACATAGCGACCCTGCCGCGCGCCCGCCTCGAAGTCCTCGAGGAACGTTGTCATGCTCGACGTCCGGATGTCGCGGAGCTCCTCCACGGACCTGATGGAGGTCCAGACGAACTCGTGTCGATTGCGCCGCGTCTGTTCGACGATGACGTCGGTCGTCTCGCGAATGCGCCGGCGGATCTCGTCGTCTGAGAAGCGATAGATCGGGTCGCACGACACCACGGAGTGGCCGCGGGCGGTCGCCTCCGCGTTGAAGCTGGCCGGTCCATCCGCGCAGCCGAGGATGGATGACTGCAGGTCGTCATCGGTGAGCGCGAACATCCGCCGGTATTCGTCGAACGAGCGGCCCCACGGAACGACGCGATCGAGCGTGAACACACGGGGATTGTACGTACGGCTGTGGCGGGTTCATACGCATGCGTGACGCGGAGCGTGGGAGCGCTGCCGATCTGGTTACGTCCGGATCTTGCCGACGCTGTCTTCCAGCAACTTCCAGCACTTCGTTCCCAGCTTGTCCTTCCACGTCGCGTAGACGCCGGCGAGCTGCTTCCGGAACGGCGCGGGGTCGGGTGTATTGAACTGGAGGCCGCGCGCGGCGAGCGCGGTGCGCAGGCGCGCGTTTGCCGCGAGCTGATCCTGCCGCTGCAGGCGGACGTGCTTCGTGACGTTGCGGTCGACGACCGCCTGCAGGTCGGCGGGCAGCTGCTGCCACGTCGGCAGGTGCGCGAGCAGGTTGAACCCCGACCACATGTGATCGGTCATCGCGACGTATTTCACGACCTCGTACAGCTTGAACTGATCGGCGAGCGTCAGCGGATTCTCCTGCGCGTCGGCGCGGCCGTCCGTGAGCGCCGCGTAGATGCTGTCGCTGTTGATGATGACGGGCTCGCAGCCGAAGGCCTTGAAGGTGTCGGCGACGAGCTGCCCGGCCGGGACGCGCATCTTCAGGCCGGCGAGATCGGCGGGCGCCGCAATCGGCTTGTGCGAGGTGATCTCCCGCATCCCGTTGTCGAACGCGCCGGTGCGGAACCCGTGAATCCCCTTCGCGGCCATCTCGTCGACCAGGTAGGCGCCGAGCGGGCCGTCCAGCGCGCGGTGCGCGTCCGCCGCCGAGCGGAACGCGTACGGCACCTGCTGCACCTCGGCGACAGGCAGGATCGTGCCGAGGATGCCGCCCATCAGCGTGAAGAACTGGATCTCGCCGGCGACCAGCGCCTTGAGCGCCGCCGGGTCGCTCCCCTGGATGCCGTTGTTCTGCGCGAACACCTTGCAGACCAGGCGTCCCCCGCTCTCGTGGTAGACGGTTTCCCACATCTGCACGAGGCGCGCGTGCAGCGAGCTGGCGGGTGTCTGGTTGTGGTACTGCCGGAACCCGAACTCGACGAGGCGCTCCTGTCCGCGCAGCGAGCGCGAGAAGACGGTCAGCGACGCGGACGTGGCGGCGAGGAACGAGCGGCGGCTCAGCGGCATTGGAATATTATTGGTCATCGAGGAGGCTTCATGATTCTGGCAAGACGGCTTCGTGTTGCCGTCGCCGTGGCCGGCGCGCTGCTCGCGCTGCCGATCGTGGCGTCGGCGCAGGAGGCGACCATCACGGGGAAAATCGTCGACTCCACCGGCGGCGTCCTTCCGGGCGTCACCATCACCGCGTTGCACGAGGCGACCGGAACGCAGTTTGTCGCGGTTACCGACGCGCTTGGCGTCTATCGCATGCCGGTTCGCATCGGCGAGTTCAGGATCACCGCGGAGCTGCCGGGTTTTGCGACCATCGCGCGCACGGGCGTGACGCTGCTCGTCGGCCAGACGGCCACGCTCGATCTGCAGATGTCACCCTCGACCGTGCAGGAATCGGTCACCGTCACGGGTGAGGCGCCGCTCGTCGACATGAAGAACTCCTCGGTCGGCGGCAACCTCGACGCGAAGCAGCTCTCCGAGATCCCGCTGTCGGGCCGCAACTGGGTGGACCTCGTGATGCTCGCGCCCGGCTCGCGCGCCAACGAAGTCGGCACCAACGGCACCGGCGGCCCCGTCGCGCGCACGGGACGCAGCGGCGGCGTGCAGGGCACCTACAACCTGACGATGGACGGGCAGCAGGTGACGCAGACGGTCGCGGGCACGTTCACCAACCCGAACTTCAGCCGCGAGTCGATCGCCGAATTCCAGGTGATCACCAACCGCTTCGACGCCGCGCAGGGACGCTCGGCGGGCATCCAGGTGAACGCCATCACGAAGTCGGGGACGAACACGCCGGCCGGCGCCTTCTCCGGCTACTTCCGCAACTCGAAGTGGGGCGCGGAGGATTTCATCCGTCACCAGGTGCTGCCGTACTCGGATCAGCAGATCGTCGGCACCTACGGCGGGCCGATTCGCAAGGACAGGATGCACATCTTCGGGCACTGGGAGTTCGAGCGCGAGCCGCGCGACATCGCGTTCACGACGCCGTACCCGTCGTTCAACCAGGACCTCGTCAACACGCGCACCGAGCACAAATCGGGCGCGCGCTTCGACGCGGACCTCGGCGGCCAGCGCCGCCTGATGGTGAGCACGAACTACTGGCGCCAGCTGCTCCCGAACCGCTTCGATCTGAACAGCTCCACCGACCACCCCTCGGCGGCGACGCACGAGCTGGCGAAGATGATCCGCGTCGGCGCGCAGCTGACGCAGGCGAGCAGCCGCGCGGTGAACATCATCGCGGCCGGCGTGTTCCGCCAGTACGACAACGAGACGTCCTACATCGGCAACGAGAAGGTCGGAAAGATCCAGTTCAACAACGGCCTGTCGATAGGCCCGGGGCTCACCGACGTCGGCCGCACGCCGTTCCGGTGGAACCCGACGACCTACAACGTGCGCGACGACTTCAGCTTCTCGTTCAACGCGCACGGCCGGCACGACATCAAGACCGGCGGCGAGTACCTGTTCAACACGATCAGCGACATGTTCTGGTGCAACTACTGCCGCGGATGGCTCGACGCGCGCGGCGGCCCGGTGCCGGCGAACATCCAGTCGCTGTTCCCGGTCTGGAACGATCCGTCGACGTGGCAGCTCAACTCCATTCCGGGGAGCGTCATCGTGCGCTACCGTCAGGCGATCGGCAGCCCGGAGATGCACGAGACCAAGCACATGCCGGCGGCGTGGTTCCAGGACGACTGGACCGTCGGCTCGAAGCTGACGCTCAACCTGGGCGTGCGCTACGACGTCGAAGTCGGCGCATTCGCGGAGAATCTCGGCCTCGAGATCAAGCCGTTCCTGCCGCCGGACCGCCACGCGGACCGGAACAACGTCGCGCCGCGCCTCGGCTTCGCCTACACGCTCGACAGCGAGACGGTCGTGCGCGGCGGCTTCGGGAAGTTCTACGCGCAGATGTTCGCGCGCGACAGCTTCTACACGCACGCGCTGATGCAGACGATCATCCCGGAGATCCCGTACGACGGCCGTCCGGACTTCGTGACGAATCCGTTCAACGGCCCCGCACCCACTTACGATCAGCTCAAGGCGCGGCTCTGCTCGGTGACCGGCAACGCGCCAGGGTGCATCCGCCCCGACCTGACGCGCATCAACAGCCCGTACATGGACATTCCGTACAGCTATCAGAGCTCGATCGGCGTCCAGCGGCAGCTGACGGAGACGACGGCGGTGACCGCCGACTATGTCTACACGGGGCTGCGCAACACGGAGATTCAGCGCAACGTCAACCTCACCTACAACCCGGCGACGGGCGTGAACTATCCGTACTCGGACGTCAGCCGCCGCGCGTTCCCGGACTGGGGAACGGTGAACGTCCAGCGGTTCAGCAAGGACGGCTACCAGAACGACCGCGGCGTGCAGACGGCGTTCACCAAGCGCTTCAGTCAGAACTGGGAGATGCAGGGCACCTACACGCTCGCGTGGCTGAAGGATGCGGAGCCGAAGCCGGTGAGCGCGACGATCGATCCGGCGACCGGCTACGTGCGCTATGACCCGCTGCCGTTCGAGACGTCGAAGGACCTGGGCGGCTGGTACACCTACAGCGTTGGCGACCAGCGGCATCGCGCGACGCTCAACGGCGTCTGGCAGCTGCCGCACCGGTTCCAGTTGAGCGGTCTCTACTTCTACGGCTCGGGGATGCGCTTCTCCAACGCGTTCAGCGGCGACGTCCGCACTCTCGGCGCAGGCGGCGACAACCTGTTCAACCGGACGACTGGGCAAATCGAGCAGCGGAACAACTTCGTCGGCGAGCCCCTGCATCGCGTGGACATACGCATCCTGCGCGGCTTCAGGCTTGCCAACCACGCCTCCTTCGATGGCATCGTCGAGGTGTTCAACCTGTTCAACCACGTGAACTACGGCAACTACGTGACGACGATCGGCGCATCGAACTACGGAGCGCCGGTCGCGCAGGACAACGTGGCGTACAAGCCGAGGCAGTTGCAGCTCGGGTTCAGGGCGACGTTCTAGCGTCACGAGCCACGGAGACACGGAGACACGGAGTTGAATTTGATAAAAATAAACTCTGTGTCTCTGCGTCTCTGTGGCCTGTGGCTGTGTGCGGCGGTCGTCCTGAGCGCCCAAGGCACAGGGCGCGTCGACATCCCTTACTCCGACGCGAAGCCGATCCTCGAGACGCTTCGCTCCGATCTCCTTCCAGAGGCGCTGCGAACGTTGGCACCCGCGGAGCGCGAGGCGGCATGGCCGGACTGGGTCACGCGCCGCGATGCCGAGATACGCGCGCGGCTCTCGGCGGGCGACGAAGACTCGGTCATCACCTTTCTTCTCTTCGGCGTCACGTTCACCACCCAGCCGCGCTATTCGTTCTCGACCACGGCGGCGGGGCGTGCGCCCGACGCCGTCGTGGCCGACCCGGTGATGCAGCGGCGCATCATCGACATGGTTGCCGGCATCGCGTCGCCCGGCGCCAACGAGCGGCTGCAGTTCGCGCGACGCGTGATCGAGCGGCACGGCGTCGACATGACGACCGCAACAGGAAAGCAACGCGCCGAGCAGGTGTTGCGCGACGGCCTGCAGCGGATGCTGGCGGACTACGACGCGTATTTCCGCGACAGCGCACCGGGCGCGACGCTGTTTCGCAATCGCGGGCTGTCGTCAGACACCTCGATCTACGCGGCGTTTGCCATCGACGCGGCGCTCAAGGATGTCGCCGCGAAGGGCGTGCTTCGCCCCGGCAGCGTGCGGCGAGTCGCCGTGATCGGGCCAGGGCTCGACTTCACCGACAAGCAGGAAGGCTACGACTTCTACCCGCTACAGACGATCCAGCCGTTCGCGGTGATCGATTCGCTGCGCGCGCGCAACCTTGCCGCCGCGCAGGATTTCCGGGTGACCACCTACGATCTCAACCCGCGGGTGAACGATCACCTCGAGGCGGCACGGCAGCGTGCCGCGCGCGGCGCGTCGTATACGGTGCAATTCCCCCGGGACGCGGCGCAGCGGTGGCAGCGCGATCTGCTCAGCTACTGGACGCGCGCCGGCGAAAAGATTGGCGACCGCGGGCAGGCGACGGTGCCGCCGCCCGCCGCCGGACGCGTGGACGTGCGCGCCGTGCGGGTTCGTCCCGACGTGGTGCAGGCGATTACGGCGCGCGATCTGAACATCATCCTGCAGCGTCCCGATCCGCTGCCGGACGAGGAGCGCGTCGATCTGATCGTGGCGACCAATATCCTCATCTACTACGACGTGTTCGAGCAGTCGCTGGCGCTCGCCAACGTCGCGCGGATGCTTCACTCCGGGGGAGTACTGCTCACCAACAACCCGCTCTTCGAGCTGCCGTCGATTCCGGTCCATCAGGCCGGCGAAACCAGGGTGGCGTATACCGATGCCGGCGCGGATTGGATTGTCTGGTACCAGCGCGACTAACTGGTTGTCTTCACAGCCTTTCCTGTTGACCCTACCCCAGCCGTACGTTAGCTTCCCCGGACCATCGGCCGGGCCGGCGTGAACGTTGGCCCTACGCGGTGACGGGCGTAGGGGCCGGTCTTCAGGCCGGTCCGCCTGGCAGTTTGGCAAGGCAAGGGAGGGTTCATGACGTTGGTTCGACGGTGGGTTTCCTTCGGCGCGCTGCTCGTGACAATCCTCGCGCTGCCCGCATCCGGGTTCGCGCAGACCGAAGCAGTCATTACAGGTGTCGTCACCGATTCGTCCGGCGGCGTGCTGCCGGGCGTCACCGTCACGGCGGTGCACGACGCGACCGGCAATACTTTCACCAGCGTGACCGACGAGCGCGGCGTGTTCCGCATGCAGTCTCGCGTCGGCGCGTACCAGATCCTCATGGAGCTCCAAGGCTTCCAGTCCGTCCGCGCGCAGGTGACGCTGCTGGCCGGGCAGACCGCGAACATCCCGGTGCAGATGCAGCCGGCGACGCTGCAGGAAAACGTGACGGTCACGGCCGAAGCGCCGCTCGTCAACGTCACGCAGACCAGCCCCGCCGGCAACATCGACCCGAAGCAGTTCTCCGAGCTGCCGGCGGAAGGGCGCAACTGGATGGCGCTGCTGCTCGTCGCCCCGGGCAGCCGCACGACGTCGGTGAACCAGAACGCGCCGATCCCGATGCGCGGCGGCGGCGGCGATCAGCAGTTCTTCCAGACCAACGTGGACGGCCAGCAGGTGAGCAACGAGCTCGGCGGCGGACGCCAGCCGCTCATGAGTCAGGAGATGATCTCCGAGCTGCAGTTCGTCTCCAACCGCTTCGACGCGACGCAGGGCCGCTCGCTCGGCGTGCAGGTGAACGTCATCACCAAGTCGGGGACGAACCGATTCGCCGGCACCGTGCGCGGCAACTTCCGCGACAGCGACATCGGCTACGCCAAGGATCCGCTTGCCGGCAAGGTGACGCCGTTCAAGGATCAGCAGATTGCCAGCTCGTTCGGCGGCCCGCTCATCAAGGACAAGCTGCACTTCTTCGGCTACCAGGACTACGACCACAACCCGAGCACCACTGTCTGGACGACCCCCTACCCGAAGTTCAACATCTCGCGCGACGGCCTGCTCACCACCAAGCAGGGCGGCATCCGCTTCGACTATCAGATCTCGTCGGCCACGCGCTTCATGGCGAAGGGCGACCTGTGGCGCAACTGGGACGATGGCTTCCTGCTGGCGACGGGCAACAGCGGCTATCCCTCGTCCTCCGCGACCACGCGCGAGACCGGGAACACGCTGAACTTCACGCTGACGAAGGTGCTGAACAACCGCTCGGTCAACGAGACCAAGCTCGGTTACAACGGCTACCAGTACCGCAACACCTGCTGGACCAGCTGGAGCAATGCCTGGTACAAGAACGCGGGGCCGTACGGGCCGGTGCAGGAATGCGGACCGGTCATCAACTTCACGGGCTTCACCTTCGGCGGCAACCAGGGGTATCCGCGTCATCGCGGCCAGGATCGCTACTGGCTGCGTGACGACTACTCGTATTCGTACGACGCGCGCGGCCGCCACGACCTGCGGCTCGGCGGCGAGTTCCTTTATCACACCGAGATGAGCGCGAACTGCACGCGCTGCCGCAGCACCTACACCGCCACGGGGCGGCCGGCGGGGCTGCCGACGATTCCGACGCCCGCGCAGCTGCAGGACTGGTTCCCGGATCCGTTCAACGCCGACACCTGGAACTTCAACGCGATCAACCCGTGGGTGACCAACTTCAACATCGGCATCCACAAGGGCCGCCGCACGCCTGACCGGCAGAACCTCGCCGGGTGGTGGGTGCAGGACGACTGGCGCGTGTCGCAGAAGTGGACGCTGAACCTCGGCCTGCGCTGGGACATCCAGACCAACGCCTTTGCCAACGACGGCGAGGTGGTGCCGTTCATGGTGCCGGGCCGGCCGAACGAGAAGAACAATTACGCGCCGCGGGTCGGCGTCGCCTACGCGATCAGCGACAAGACCGCGATTCGCGCCGGCGGCGGCCGCTACTACGCCGAGAACATCACGTCGCAGGACCTCTACGCGCTCGAGTACCGCTCGATCGTCCAGGTCGACATCCCGAACGACGGGCGCGCGGACTTCGGCGTGAACCCGTTCAACGGCGCGATGCCGACCTACGAGCAGGCGCTCGCGCGCTTCTGCGCCTACAACAACAACGCCGCCGGCTGCCTGCAGCGGGCGACGCAGGAGCTCGGCCCGCCGCGTCAGTATCAGCACACGCAGTACACCGACCAGTACTCCGTCGGCGTCGCCCACCAGATGGGCGGCGACATGGCCTACACGGTGGACTATCTCTACAACCGCGGCCGTCACGAGAAGAACAACCAGGCGAACATCAACCTGACGTTCGATCCGAAGACGGGCCTGAACCTGCCGTTCAACGTGCGCGCGAACCGGCCGTTCCCGGGCGACGGCACGATCGGGCAGAACTACTACATGGGCAGGAGCGCGCTGCACTCGCTGAACATGAGCTTCACCAAGCGCATGAGCCACAACTGGCAGGGCGCCCTCAACTACTCGCTGTCGGGTCTCTGGACCGGCGTTGGCAATCCGCTGATGGCCGTCCCGGGGCAGGAAGCGATCATCGTCCCGTTCCCGCTCGCCGACGATCTCGCCGGTCCGTGGACGTTCGACGCGCAGGACCAGCGTCATCGCCTCGTCGCCAACGGCATCTGGGAAATCTGGAAAGGCTTCCAGGTGAGCGGCTACCACTACTTCGGCGCGGGGAACCGCGCGTCAACCAACTACGGCGGCGACCTGCGCGGCTACGGGCCGGGTGGCGAAGGCCGGCTGCGTCCGGACGGCACCATCGTCCCGCGCAACAGCTTCATCCAGCCGGTGCAGAACCGGACGAACATGCGGTTCCAGCAGCGCCTCACGCTGCCGAACCGCGTGCAGGTGGACCTGATCGCCGAGGCGTTCGACCTGTTCAACATGGAGAATTACACGCTCGGCACGCAGGAGAGCTCGCTCCAGTACAAGAAGCCGACAGCCGGCCAGTTCCGGACGATGCAGTTCGGGTTCAGGGTCGGATTCTAGGGCGCGACCCACACCGGCTCACGAGCCACAGAGGCACAGAGACACAGAGGTCTCTGCGTCTCTGTCGCTCGTTCGCGCTGGGGCCGGCAGGGATCACCACGAAGGCGGCCTTCGGCCGCACACACGAAGCACACGAAGAGCTGTCGCCGGTCGGCGTGCGAAGCACGCCGACTGCGGGGTGAGGTACGCGCACCGGAACAAACCGCATCACGTCACAGGCGGCTTGTTCCGGGCGGCGTACCTCACCCCGCGGCCGCCTACGGCGGCCCGGCGACCGCTCTTCATGTCTCTCTGTGCCTCTGTGGCTCGTCGCCGTCTTGGTGGCCTTCGTGGCCTTCGTCCGTGCGCGCGAAGCGCGCCTTCGTGGTGATCCGTTACTTCCCAACCACCGCGGTCGCCACGGCTTCGGCGGTGTTGCCCGCGGCGTCAATCGCGCGATAGGTCACGGTGTAGACGGCCCCGGGGCTGGCGCGCACCGTGAACTGACGGTCGTCCGTTCCGAGCCTGGCGTCCTCCGCTTCCGCGCCGCGTCCCTGCGCGTCGCCGCTGGCGATCGACACGAGCGCCACGCGAGGCGCGAGGCCGGAGTCGTCGCTCGCGGCGATCGTCGCGGTGACGGTCACCATCTTGCCGTTCGGCGGCCAGATCTGCGACGGCGACAGCGTCATCGAGATCGTCGGCGGCGTGATGTCTCGCGTCGTGATGGCAAACGGCTCGAGCGTCTCGGTGCGCGCGCACACCTGGCGGCGATCGAAGCTCGGCGCCGGCGACGCGGGGGCGAGGATGGTGCGATCGACGAAGCGCCCTTCGTCCGCCTGCAGGATCCGCACGGTATCGAACGTGGCGGCGTCCGTGATCCACGGCACGTTGAAGCAGATCGTGATGGCCCCCCCGATCGAGGCCGTCGTCGTCACCTGGTAGGCGAGTCCGTTGACCAGCCTGTACCCGCCCGGCAGCGCCGGCAGGCGCGCGGGGTCCACGCCGAACACGCTCGTCATGCCGGCCGACGTCACGGTCGTGAACGTCAGCGACGACAGCTGCGCCGGGTTCACCGTGATGCTGCTGCCCGACTGCGTGTTGAAGAGCGTGAACATCGCGCGGACGATCTCCGAGTCGATCTCCGTCACCTCGACGTCGGTAAAGGTCGGCGTGACGAGCGACGGCCAGCCGCCCTGCGGCAGCTGCTTCGTCAGGTAGTACGCCATCGCCGAGCGGATCGCCGCCTGCGACTGCGCGCCGCCGACCGCCGCCAGCCCGAGCGCGATGTAGGCCGTGCGCTGCAGGTTGCCGCCGCCCCACGAGCCGGCCGGATCCTGCTGCGACAGCAGGAAGGCGCGGTACTCGTTGATCTGCGCGTCGAACCCAGGCAGGTCGTGGAACGCCCACAGGAGCGATCCCTCGCCGATGAGCGTGTAGTCGAACGCGCGCTTGTTGTCGGCCGGGCCGCAACCCGCGGGGTCGCTGCACTGATCGAAGCGGTGCAGCGGGTTCGTGTCCTTCCAGTCCGCCTCGCGCTGGACGATGGCCGCGGCGAGACCGAGCGCGTAGTTGACGTCTCCCGCGGCCTTCGCGGTGCGGATGAGCGAGGCGAGGTCCCACGCCGCGAGCGATCGCGCGCCGCGCGAGATGACGTGGTCGCGGTCGGCGAGCCACTGGTCGACGTTGACCGCCGGGCTCGCGTACGTGTTCTTGACGACCTGGAACCACGCCGTCGCCGTCGTGCTGTAGGTGGCGTTGCCGGTGACCTGCGCCAGCTCCGCCAGGAACTCGACATCCTGCGTGTGCGGCAGGCCGGGCGTGGGCGTCGCGTTGAACTGGCTGACGATCGCGTTGCCGGCCGTCGTCGCCGCGTTCAGGTAGACGGCGTTCCCAGTCCGCTGATAGGCGGCCAGCAGCGCCAGCGCCGTCACGCCGATCGTGTTGGGACACGACACGCCGGGGCCGCGCCCGCAGTCGGTCGCCGTCGCGGCGAAGTACCAGCCGCCGTCGGCGTTCTGCAGCCCGCCCCCGCCGCCAGGCAGCCGCGGGAGCAGCCGCGCCGCGCCCGACACGATCCCCTGGTTCACGGTCGTGTCGTTCACGGCCGGCCCGGTCGGGTCGTCGTTGACGATCGTCGCGACGCCTTGCGCGTCGACGACGACGCCGTTCAGGGGGTTCGAGATGTTGAGGGTGAACGTCTCGTCCGGCTCGAATCGAGCGTCGCCGAAGACGGTAACCGGAACGGGCTTGGCGACCTCGCCCGGCGCGAAGGTCAGCGTGCCCGACGCCGCGACGTAGTCGAAGTCGGCGACCGTCGCGCTGCCATCGTTGGTGGCGAACTGCACGGTTACGGGGACGACCGTGGATTGCGAGAGCGACACGGTGAAGGTCGCCGTGGGCGTTCCGCTCGCGCCTTCCGTCAACGAGACATCGTTCACCGCGATATTCACCACGACGGCGACGAGCTGTGTGATGGATCCGGTTGCCGCCGCGAACTGGCCGCTCGTGCTGGTGTACGACGCCGTAATCGTGTGGCTGCCCGCGGCGAGGGTCGACGTGGTGAACGAGGCCTGCCCGTTGACGAGCGTAATCGGCCCCGCGAGAACCGTCGCGCCGTCCCTGAACGTTACGTTGCCGTCCGTCACGAAGGTGCCGTTGGCCGCAGTGACAGTGGCGGTGAACGTGACGCTCTGGCCAGGCTGTGACGGATTCAGCGACGAGGTCAGGGCGACGTTGGTCGGCCTGGTCGCGGTGACGCTCCGCACGACGATGTTGTCGATGAGCACGCCGCAGGCGTGCCCGGGGCGCACGGCGGTGCAGATGTTGATGTTGTCCTGCGTGTACTCGAAGAACAGGCGCGCGGTGCTGCCCGCAATGCCAGGCAGCTTCAGCCGCACGTGCCGGTAGCCGTTGGGGTCGGCGTTGCCCACGCGCGAGTCGCCGGACCAGGCGGAGAGGTCCTGGAGATAGCCGGGGTTGTCGTTGCGCGGGAAGTGCTTCGGATAGAAGTCGGCGATGCCGCTCTTGAACTCCTGGGCGAAGGCTTCTGCCGCCACGACGCGAGCGGTCCGCCCGGGTGTCTCGTCGCTGAACCGGACGAGCAGGCCGTCGTAGGCGAGCGTCGCGAAGCCCGGGTCGTCCTCCGTGTCGTACGCGATGTCGAAATCGACGGTCGCATACAGCGCGGTGGCGGGAACGACGAACTGCGGGCTCGTCAGCCGCTCGAGCCGCGTCGGGTCCGCCCCGAGCCCGTTGTTGGTGTGGAACGCGGCGTTGCTGATGGCGGCGGGCGCCGCCCCCAGTGACGTGTTTCTCGTGGTCCACGCAACCGTGGTGCCGCCGGCCACGTGGGTCGAGACCCAGCCGATTGGCAGACTCCCTCCGGTCGCGACGCCGTCGAAGTTCTGTGCGAGCAGCTGGAGCGTCAGCGGCGTGCCCGTCGCCTGGGTGAAGAGCAGCGTCGTCGAACCCTGCGCGCTCGACACCGTCAGCGTGAAATCGATCGATGTCCCGGGCACGAACGTGTTGCCGACGGCCACGATGAAGGCGGTGGTGTTCGCCGCGGTTGCGCCGGCCGCGAGGGTCGGATACGACGACACGCTCTGTGTGACGATGACGTTTGGCGTCGACGTCGAGAGCGTCGCGCTGACGCCGGTGAGCGCCGACGCCACCAGCGGGTTGGTCACGTAATTGGTGAGCGGCAGCGTGAACGCCACCTGTTCGCCTGCATCGATGGAGCCGTTCCCTGCGAGCGAGCCGCCCGTGTCGACAAACGACACCTGTCCCAGCGACGCGCTGACGCGCGTCGTGGCGGCAGCCACCCGCTTGACGTACGTGTCGGGAACCGTCATGCGCGTGGACGGCTGCCCGTCGGTGAAGCCGACGAGCGGCGGCGTGCCGGCCCACACGGCAAACAGCGCGTTCCCCTGCGCGACTCCCTGGTTGTAGTCGCCGATGTTCGGCTGCCCCGTGTCGTTGCCGTAGCCCGCGTGGAACGGCCGATCCGTCAGCGGCATCGGCTTGCTGAACGTGACGCCCCCGTTGTCGGAGAAGACGTACGTCGTCTCCGTGAGGTCGCCGGTCGTCGCACTCCCCTGGTCGTAGAAGAAGATGTAGAGCCGTCCCGACGTGGAATCGACCGTCGCCCACGGGAACCACTGCGCGCGATCGGCGCCCGGCCGGCTGTTGATGCGGATGGGCGCGCTGAAGGTCGTCCCCTGGTTCGTGCTGCGCTGGAACATCACGTCCGCGCCGTCGAGGTTGTTGTTGTTCGCGTAGGCGAGGTAGATGTTGCCGTCGTTCGGACCGCCGGAGGTGTCCACCGCGAGCGTCGGTGCGTTGTTCACGCGGTCGTTGCCGAGCACCTCGTCCATCGCGGTGAAATCATTGGCGACGTTTACCGGCGCCGACCACGTGACGCCGTTGTCGGTCGATCGCGCGAAGCCGATATTGCGCGCGCCGCTCGGCACGCGCATCCACGCCGTGTAGACGTTGCTCGATCCCCTCGCGAACCTCGGCACCGAATCCTGGCCGTCGCTCGCCGTCGCCGCGACGATCGTCCGCGCGGACCACGTCGGCGTCGCGGCCATCACGTTGTCGCTGAAGGTCGCCGAGATCTCGACGCCGCCGGGCGCGAACACGGTGGAGGTGAAGTTGCTCCACGTCATCATCACGCGGCCCGTTTCGGGATCGACGTCCGCGAACTCCTTGTCCGCCGCGTCGAACGCGTTGCCGCCGTTCAACTGGCCGTGCGGATTGCTCGCCGGCGTGATGATGAACGGACCCTGCCACGTGTGGCCGAAGTCGGTGGAGCGATGGAACCCCATCGTCTGCACGGTGCCGGTCGGCGTGCCCGTCGCCGGAAAGCGCGTGACGACGATGGAGAAGTAGATGAAGGTCGAGCCGCCGAGATACTTCACTTCCGGATCGCCGAACACCTGCGGATAGACGGTGGTGCCGATCGTCGTCGTGCCGGTCGTCACCGGCAGTTGCCCACCGTCGGTGAACGTCGCGCCGCCGTCGTCGGAGTAGGCGAAGCCGGACACCGAGAGCGGGCTGAGCGTGAATCCTCGCGTGTCGTTCATCCCGATCACGATGTGCTGACCGGTGCTGTCGACCGCCAGGGAGGTTTCCGCCTGGCCGCCGGTCGGACCTTCTTCTCCGGCGACGTCCGGTTCGAGCGGACCCGGAACGTTGCGCTCGTGCTTCGCTTCGCGTTCCTCGGCGCGCTCCTCACGCTCGATCAGCTTGTCGAGCTTCCCGAGCGTGGACATTCGCGCCAGGCGGCCCGAGCCGGACATCCGGGGGTCCACGCCGTCGGCGCTGCCGGGCGCGTTGCGTTCGCGCTGGTCCCGCGACGCAGACTGCTCCTGGGCGGAGAGGGAGAGCCGGTGGTCCGCGACCGTCGCGGACACGAGGAGCGAACAGACGACCGCGAAGGCCGCCCGGCGGGTTCGAGTTGTCATGCCGTGGAGATCTTTTATAACCGGGCGTGCCGGACTTTTAAAGGGGGGAAACCCTAAATTTTACTGGGGGTTACCGGGCAAAAGTGCTTTTCCGGGCGTCCGTGAGGTCCTGGGTGATCGATCGTATGCTTGGCCGAAGGCCTGGGCTGCAGCTCGGCCTCCGGGTTTTACCGGTCGGGAGCATTTCATGAAACAGATGAGAGCGTGTGTCCTCGGCATCCTGGTGGCGGCGCTGGCCACCATCAGCCCCGCGGCACAGCAGGTCCGGAAGGTCGACGTCTCGAAGCTTGGGCCGCGGGTGGGCGCGACGGTGCCCGATTTCAGCCTCCCCGATCAGCACGGCAAGACACGGACGCTGCAGTCGGTGATGGGGCCGAAGGGGGCGATGATCGTCTTCTACCGCTCCGCGGACTGGTGTCCGTACTGCAAGACGCAGCTGCTCGACCTGCAGGCGCAGTACGCGACGCTGCAGAAAGACGGGCTCGGCCTGGTGGGAATCAGCTACGACTCGCAGGAGATTCTTGCCGCCTTCAGCCAGCAGCATGGCATCACCTTCCCGCTGCTCTCCGACGTCGGCTCCGCCACTATCACGCGTTACGGCATCCTGAACACGGTGGCGCTCGAAGGTCTCGGCCCCAACGGCAGCGATCCCGACGTGATCGCGCAGGTGAAGCTCTACGTCTCGGCCAACGGCGCGACCGAGCGCGTGCGCGGCATCCCGTTTCCCGGCACGTTCATCGTCGATCGCGGCGGCCGCGTGAAGGCGCGGTTCTTCGAGGACTCGTACACCGTCCGCAACACGGTCTCGAGCATTCGCGTGAAGCTGAACAACGCCGAGATGCCGGTCCCCGCGACGCAGGTGCAGACGCGGCACCTCGATGTCACGACGTATCCGAGCGACGCGGCCGTCGCGCCCGGAAACCGCTTCACGCTCGTGCTGCGGATTGCGCCGCACGCCGGCATGCACGTCTACGCGCCAGGGGCGTCGAACTACAAGATCGTCGAGCTGAAGCTCCTGCCGACGAAGTACGTCCGGCCGCAGGCGGCGGCGTACCCACCGTCGGAGACGTACGAGTTCAAGCCGCTGAACGAGCGCGTGCCGGCGTATCAGAAACCGTTCACGCTGGTGCAGGAAGTGGTGCTCGACGGCCAGGCGTCGACGCGCAACGCGCTGAAGGATCAGGCGTCGCTCACCATCGGCGGCGCGCTGACGTACCAAGCGTGCGACGATCGCCTCTGTTACGACCCGGTGACGGTGCCGCTGTCGTGGACGGTGGGCCTCAAGCCGATCGTCACGCAGGCGACGGCGCGTCCGGCGACGAAATAGCGGCTACTTCGCGTCGCCCACCAGCTGCCGCACCATCGCGGCCGTATCCTGGTCGCCCTCGTGGCAGGCCTCCTCGAGCAGCTCGTAGCTGCGCGCCTCGTCGGCTTTCACGCTGCGGCGGAAGTTCAACGCGATCGTGAACGGCCTCGTGTAGACCTTCGGATCCTCGAACGTCGCCTGGTAGTCGATGGCGTCGGGGCCGACGACCGTATAGCGCTCCTGCACGCGCAGCGCGTCGCTGTGGAAGTCGCCGACGATGTCGAACCACGTCTTGTCGTTGTGGTTGGTGGCGTCGACGACCAGCGTGTTGCCCTCCCAGTGGCCGCGTGAATCGCCCATCCACAGCTTGACGGCCTCGCCGACGTGCGGACGGCCGTCGAGCGGGATGATGCGCGACCCGTGATTGAACTCCTGCAGGATGACGACGTAGCCGGCGGGCTGCAGGAACTGGAACGTCCCCTGGTAGAACACGCGCGGGACGCCGCTGAGGAAGCAGCGCGTGTGCGGGTCGACGTATTCCCATTTCGTGATGTTGGTGTGGTTCTCGAGGACCTCGGTCCGCTTCGCCCGCGCCCACGGCTGGTAGGGGATCTTGCCGTCGGGCGGATCGACGACGAGGCTCTTCTCGTCGGTCTGGTTGCCGCTGAGGAACACGTGCGTCGGGTCGGCGCCGGCCTCGATGTCGTAGGTCGCCAGCCGTCGTCCCTGGTTGGCCCAGAAGCCCTCGATGTTCGGCTGGCCGTCGGGCGTTCGCGGCGCGGTCGTTGCCGTGCCACTGCCGCCCGCGGCTCCGGCCTGCGCGGCCACGCGCGCGGGGATGGTCCACACCATCGCCGCCGCCGCGGCGAGCACCGTCGCCAGCATGTACGATCTCATTTGAGCCTCCCTGCGGCTTCTTCCTCGAGCGCGTTGCACTCGTAGTCGAGGATCTGGGCGTGCGGTTCCTGCCGCCGATAGAGCGTCATGTTCATGGTCCACGGGCGCGTGAACACCTTCGGATCCTCGATCGTGACCGCGTACGCCATGTGATCCGGGCTGCTGCGCGTGAAGCGCTCGATCACGTGCAGCGCGTCGCTGTGGAAGTTGCCGGCGGCGTCGAACCACGTCTTGTCGTTGAAATGGATCGTGTCCACCACGAGCGTGCCGCCGTCCCAGTGGCCGCGCGAGACGCCGAGCCAGAAGTCGATCGGGCCGGGCAGGTTCGGACGGTCCGTGTAGATCGTCCGCACCGCGTGGTCGTATTCGTAGAGGATCAGCGTGACGCCGGCCGTTTGAAAGATCTGGAAGGGATGCGGCATGTACGTGATGCGGGGCACGCCCGGCAGGTAGCACTTCGCGACCGGGTCGTCGGTCAGGCGCTTCTCGAAGTTCTCCTTCTTCTTCGCGGCCGCCCACGCCTGGTACGGAATGTCGTTCCCTTCGACGACACCCTGCCCGGCGGGTACGCCCAGGCGCGCGGCGTGGTCCTGGATGTCCCATGCGGCCGTGTTGAGAACCTGCCACACGCCCTGCAGATCGGCCTTGCCGTCGGCGGTGAGCGGCGGCCTGTACGAAGGCGGAGCGCCCGCGCGCGCCTGACCCGAGGCGGGGGCGGAGGCGACCGATGTGAAGATCGCCACGACGAGCAGGCACAGGAAGCGGTGCTGCATTGCCAGCGGGTTCAATGTACGCGCACCGACAGCGGCACGCTGACCTCGCCCCACGCGAGCCGGAGCACGGCGTCCTTCCCTTCGACGATCGGAAAGTCGAAGGTGAGCGTTTCCACGTGCGCGGTTTTCTCGGGCCGCACCTCGAGGCGAAGCGCATCCTGCGCCTCGCCCGGATAGCTCTCGTGAAACGCCTTCGGCACCTTGCTGAAGATGGCCGTCCACGTCTCCGGCCCGGGAATCGTCCAGACGCTGTACGACCCCGCTGGCAGCGGATGGTCGTTGATCGTCACGTCCCGGCTGAAGGTGACGGCCGTCGCCTGGTCGGCGCCCGGGGTCCAGACCTTCCCGTACGGCACGAGCGCGCCGAAGATCTGGCGTCCGCGGGCGACGGGCCGGCTGTAGGTCAGCAGGATCTCCGTCGTGGCGACACGCTGGCCGACGGCTGCCGCCTGGCTCTTGCTGACCTGGTCGAGCGGAATGACCGCTTCGGAGATATCGGTGATGTTGGCTGGAGCCGCCGTTACCGGTTGAACGGTTCGCTGCGGCTCCGGGTCGGCCCGGCATGCGGCGACCAGGCAAAGCAGCACGACCGCGCTCAACCGCGAGACCGTCATGCCCGCGAATCTTATTACGAATCACCGACGACCAACCACCAACCACCGACCGGCCAACCACCATCTATAATCCGGCCCATGCCCGCATACTGGATCGCTCACGCGAAGATCAACGACCCGATCGAATACAAGAAATACACGGATCCGCTTCCCGACATCTTCAGGAAGTACGGCGCCAAGATTCTCGCCCGCGGCGGCCGCTATCGAATCATGGAAGGCCCGGAATATTTTCCCCGCCATGTCGTCATCGAGTTCCCGACGTTCGAAAAGGCCGTCGAATGCTTCGAGTCGCAGGAGTACCGGGATGCGGCCGAGCATCGCCGCCGCAATGGCGTCGGCGAGGTGCAGAACGTCATCGTCGACGCGGGAGATGCGACGAAATGAGGGCCGCCTGAAGGCGGTCCCCACGTACGCCGTACGGAAATGAGGGCCGCCTGAAGGCGGCCCCCACGAACGCCGGACGGAAATGAGGGCCGCCTGAAGGCGGCCCCCACGAACGCCGGTACGTAGGGGCCGGCTTCAGCCGGCCCACGGACTCAAGGAGATGCTTATGAACGCGCGATGGTTGGTTGGCGTAGTGATGCTGCTCGCGGCCGTGAGAATCGTCGGGGCGCAGGAGCGGGGCGGGCGCGAAGGGCGCGGCGGCGGCCAGGGCGGCGGACGCGCGGCGGAAGCGCCCATGCCGCGGCTCAAGCTGACGAGCAGCGGATTCACCGACGGCGGCGCGTACCCGCTCGACTTCACGTGCTACGCCAACGGCGGCAACGCGCAGAACCCGAGCGCGGTCAATCCGCCCTTCTCGTGGACCAACGTGCCGAGGGGCACGCAGAGCTTCGTGCTCGCGCTGAACGGGACGGACAACCACCCGAACAAGGGAATCGACATGGAGATGTTCTGGGTGGTCTACAACATCCCGGCGGGGACGACGTCGATTGCGCAGGGCCTGAAGCCGGGCGACCTGCCCGACGGCAGCCACCAGGCGACAGGGCAGCGGAACATCGCCGGCTACCGCGCGCCGTGCGCGCCCGTCGGCGTCGGCCGCCTGCACTACATGTTCACGCTGTTCGCGCTGGACTCGATGCTGAACCTGCCGGGAGGCGCCACCGAGACGGAGATCCGGAAGGCGATGGATGGACACATCCTCGGCGCGAGCATCAACGTCGCGGCCTTCGAGCGGCAGCCCTGAGGCTGGTTGGTTACTTCCGCGGCGCTGCCTTCCCGTCGCCCTCGCCCTGCTTGCTCCTGACGATCGGATTGATCTCGCCAAGCCCGCCGTCGTTGCACGAAAGCCCCGGCGCCGCGCCCGGCAGCCCCTGGCGCTCGATCCAGCCGCAGCAGTAGCGTCCGCACGACGCGGGCGGCGTGTAGATGCTCTTCAGCGTGTGCCGGTATTCCGGGTAGAGCGACTGCGCGTAGCCCAACGCCGCTTCCTTGGGCAGGTTGTAGGTCCGCATCATGAAGTCGGCTTCCGGGTTCTGGCCCGGAAGGTAATGCGGCACGATGCCCGAGTCCTCGAGCCGTGGAATCTCGTTCGCCGTGTTGCAGATGGCCCGGCCGCCCTGGTTGCCGCGCGGGTCCAGCCGCCATACGCGGCTGACGACGTGCGGCTCGGTCAGGTAGATCGGATCTTCCTGGATGGTGACGACGGTCAGCAGGTCGTCGTGACGCGTGATGTGCACCCAGTAGGTCGTCTGATCGCTCGCGGGAATGCCGTTGCCCCGGCGAATCCACGTCGTCTTCACGTGCGTCGTGCGCACGGTGAGCGTGTCGCCTTCCCATTTTCCGGTCGAGAAGCCAGCGCCGGTCGAGAGCGCATTCGGCGACGGCTCCGGACGGCCATCCATCCAGATGGTCAGCGTGTCGCGCAGGTAGTCGCCCTCGATCTTCCACGCGATCACCTTGTCGTCCCTGTCCACCTCGCTCCAGATGCGCATGCCGAGCGGACGGTACATGCCGACCCACGGCGCCTGCGCGAGACACTGGCGTTCGATCGTCGAGGGCAGGTTGGACGTGTAGAGCAGCGCCTTGGCGCGCCCCTCGTCGCTCATCGGCATGCCGGTGAAGTCGCCGAGGTCGGAGCCCGGGCCGCGCTCGATGTAATCCTCGTAGAGCAGTGGCACGTAGGAGCCCGTGAGCTCGATCTGCGCGGACGCCGGCATGCTCATCGCGAGCAGGCCAATGAAAAGGAAGGCAATTCGTAACTTCATAACTTCGTAACTTCGTACATCTTCAAAACCTCGCGTCGCACGGCGACGGATCCCACTTGCTGCCGTCCTTTTCCTTCTTGAAGTGCAGCGTCGTGATCCAGGGCGTCTGCAGGTACACCGGATCCTCGACGAGATTGGTGTCGACCAGGTACTGGTCGCCGTTGGTTTCGGTGTGCATGTCCCAGTACTCGGTGAAGACCGCGCGATCGCCGTACGGCACGCCGTTCTTCCGCAGGTAGCCCGGGCGCAATTGCGTCGTCACCGACTTGATCGAGCCGTGGCGCGGGCCCGCGCCGCGGCCACGGCCGCCGCCGGCCGCCATCACCCACTGCGCGGTCGTGACGCCCTGCCACGTCTTCGCACCGGACGCACCCGTCCTGCCCGCTTCGCCCGCCCGGCCCGCGTCCGCGAAGCGGAGCAGCCGGGTCTGCGTGCCGTAGTCGGTTTCAATCTTCAGGGTGCTGTCGTCCTGCCACGTGATGTGCAGCCGCGTCGGCCCGCGCATCAGGCCCGGTGCGCCGTATGCCCGGCACTGCTCGCCGGCCGCCTCGTCTTTCGCCGGGTCCCACGCCTCGGCCACGCGCAGCCCTTCCGCGCTGAGCGGGATGCTGACGACGTCGCCTTTGGCCGGCGTGACCATCCGCCAGCGCCAGTCTTCCGAGACGATGGCGACCCAATAGCCGGTCGGGTCGAAGGGTGCGGCCGCCTTCGCCGTCGGCGGAGGCCCTCCCGCGCGTCCCTGCGCCGCCCCGCGCCCCTGCGCGTCGGGATTCGAAGTCAGGAAGACGAGCATCGTGGCCGCGCACATGCCCGCCAAGACCGCTTGGGAGTTGGGAGTTGGAATTTGGGATTTCACTCGGTCTTCCCCGGGGGCTTCCCGCTCTTCAACCCGTTGTAGATCGCTTCGACGAACATGTCCGTGGTCCACGGCCCGCTGTCGGACCCGTACCGCTTGCGGTACCCGGCGGTCGGGTTCGCGGCCTTCACCTGGTCGAGCGACATCCCCTTCTTCACCAGGTCTTCGATGATGTCCTTGATGGTCGTCACCATGTCGCGGTAGTCCACGAGCTCGCCGTAGTCGGAGACGCGGCCGTGGCCCGGCACGAGCAGCGTGCGACCCGGCTTCAGCACGAGCGGCATCGGCGGCACCGTGAGGTCGAGGAGGCGGTTGAGCGCCTCGAGCTCGCCCTGGATGCTGCCGCCCCTGGCCGGATCGATCACCGGAAAGCGCCGCAGATCGATGATGTCGCCGGTCGCGATCACATCAGCGCGGCGGAAGTGGACGATCACGTCGCCGTCGGACACGGCGCCCAGCTGGCGAATGACCTGCACCGCCTCGTCGTTCACGTAGAACGAGCGGTACTTCGAGGTGAAGGTCTCGGTCGGCCACATCCCCGTCGGCGCCGGCGTGTCGGCGCGGTTCTTCGGCGCGCTCATCCGCTGCAGCACGTTCTCGTGCGCGAGCACGGTCGCGCGCTCTTCGTCGGTGAAGTTGTCGGGGTTGATCGGCACGCCGACGACGCCGACCTTGTCGTTGCCGCCGACGTGCTCGGGGTCCGCGCTCGTGTTGATGATCATGCGGATCGGCGCCTTCGTGATCGCGCGAACCGCCTCGAGCGTCTTCTCGGCCATCGCCTCGGAGCCGCTGTCCACGAGGATGACGCCATCCTCGCCGACGTGCACGGTCACGTTGCCGCCGGCGCCGAAGATGACCCACACGTTCTGCCGGATCTGAATAGTGTCGAGTGCGCCCGCCGCCGCCGCTCGCGCGGCAGGACGCTGCTGCGCCAGGACCCGATCGGCTGGCGATCCTCCCGCGAAGACGAGGACGAACGCCACCGTCCACGGCAGCGCCGATTTGACGCGGAATCGCGGTGCTTTCATGGTCGGCGAAGCGTACACCATTTCATTTTGACAGAGAAAGAAGGGCGCGCCCCGTGGTCCCGCGCGAGCAAAAGCAGCCGAGGGGCTGTGGTATATTCGCCGCGCTTTTTCCATAGTTTCGCGCAGGAGGCTTGGACATATGGGCCACCGGCTCGTCGTGATCTCAGCGCGCGGGCTGCTGATCGTTCTCCTCTCCTTCTCGATTTCCTCGGCGCAGTCCGTCTCCACCGCGCAAATCAACGGCGCCATCAAGGACCAGAGCGGTGCGGGCCTGCCGGGTGTCACGATCACCGTGACCAGACCGATACGGGGCTGACGCGCAGCGCGGTCAGCGACGAGGAGGGCTCGTACATCCTGCAGAACCTGCCGATCGGTCCCTACCGGTTCGAGGCGGAGCTGCAGGGGTTCCGCAAGTTCGTCCAGACCGGCATCGTCCTGCAGGTGAACGCGAACCCGACGCTCAACGTGACGCTGCAGCTCGGGCAGGTCGCGGAGACGGTGACGGTTCAGGGCACCGCGGCGCTCGTCGAGACGCGCAACCCGGGCATCGGGCAGGTGATCACGAACCAGCAGGTAGTGGAGCTGCCGCTCAACGGCCGGCAGCTCACCGAGCTGGTGTTCCAGGCGGGCCTGGCCACGGGCGGCAAGGCCACGAGTGACGCGCCGGGCGCCAACGCGCTCAACACCGGCGTCCGCAGCTACCCGAACACCACGATCGTCGTCGCCGGCGGCCTGTCGAACGGGATGACGTACCTGCTCGACGGCGGCACGCACAACGACCCGTTCAACAACCTGAACCTGCCGCTGCCGTTCCCCGACGCGATGCAGGAGTTCAAGGTGGAGACGAGCGCGCTCCCCGCGCAGTACGGGCACCACTCGGCCGCCGCGGTCAACGCGGTGACCAAGTCGGGGACGAACACGTTCCACGGCGACGCGTTCGAGTTCATGCGCGATCACCGGCTGAACGCCGCCAACGCGTTTGCGGCGATCGGCCCCGACGGCAGGCGCCGCGACGACGGGCTGCACCGGGATCAGTTCGGCGGCACGCTCGGCGGTCCCATCGTGCAGGGGAAACTGTTCTTCTTCGGCGGCTACCAGGGGACGCGGGTCAACGTCACGCCGACGAGCTTCTTCCAGTTCGTGCCGACAGCGGCGATGCTGGCCGGCGACTTCTCGACCATCACGTCGCCCGCGTGCAACTCGGGCCGTACCATTGCGCTGCGCGCCCCGTTCACGGGGACGAGCGTCTCGCCGAGCCAGTTCTCCCCCGCGGCGCTGGCGCTCGTCTCGAAGCTGCCGAAGCCGATCAACGACTGCGGCCAGTCGTTCTTCGACCGCCGCACCGAGAGCAGCGAGCACATGGCGCTCGGGCGCGTGGACTACCAGTGGAGCAACAACCACTCGCTGTTCGGCCGCTACCAGCTCGCGCGCCTCACGTCGAAGCCCGACAACGATCCGAACAACGTCCTCGCGTACGCCAACGGCCCCATCGACGACACGATCCACTCGTTCGTCGTCGGCGACACGTATCTGCTCGGCCCGAACACGGTCAATTCCTTCCGCGCCACCTACAACGACTCCGAGGTCGACAAGGGCTACGTGCCGTTCTTCGACGCCAGGAGCCTGGGCGTGCGGAACATCGCGACGCCGCTGGCCGGCTTCACGGCTTTTACCGTGTCGGGCGGCTTCTCGCTCGGGCCGACCGGCGCCAAGCCGAGCGCCATCGGCACGTCGTCCTTGCAGCTCGTTGACGACGTCAGCATCGTCCGCGGCGCGCATCAGATCGGATTCGGCGCCAACTACATCCGTTCGGGTCTCCAGTCCACGTCGTATGGCTCGGCCGCCGGCAACTTCGCCTTCACCGGCGTGAACACCGGTCTCGGGCTCGGGGACTTCCTGCTCGGACGTCCCGCGACCTTCACGCAGGGGCAGATCTACGGGCCGGGCGGCGTGATGCCCTACATCGGCATCTACGGGCAGGACGCATGGAAGGTGTCGCCGAACCTGACGTTGAACGTCGGCCTGCGGTGGGATCCGTACCTGCCGTACTCGAGCGACCAGCGGCACTTCAATCACTTCAGCCTGGAGCAGTTCAAGTCCGGCGTGCGCAGCACGGTCTACCGGAACGCGCCGGCCGGCGTGCTCTTCGAGGGCGATCCCGGGTATCCGGGCCACGCCGTCAGCAAGCGGCACCTCAACGACTTCGCGCCGCGCCTGTCCGGCGTCTGGGACCCGAAGGGCGACGGCCGCATGACGCTGCGCGGAGCCTACGGCATCTTCTACGACCTGCCGCACATCTGGAATTTCCTCGGTTTCGATCGCGGGACCCCCTTCGGCACCGAGCTCGTCGTCAACAACGGCACGTTCGACGACCCGTGGGTCAATACGCCCGGAGGCAACCCGTTCCCGATCGTGGCGAACCCTGACATGACGTTCCCGCTCTACGGCGGGTTCGTGACGTTCCCGCTGGACATGAGCCCGCCGTATTTCGATCAGTGGAACGTCAGCGTGCAGCGCCAGCTCGGGGCGGCGTGGATGGTGTCCGCGAACTACCTGAGCAGCCGCGGGCACCGGCTGCCCGTAGGCGACCAGTTGAATCCGGCCGTGTTCACGCCCGGCGCCACGACGGCGACGACGAACCAGCGCCGCCTGACGTCGGTGCTCAATCCGTCGCAAGGGCAGTTCTACGGCACCATCACGGCGGTCGAGCCGATCGGGACGTCGGAGTACAAGGGGCTGCTGCTCTCGGCGCAGCATCGATCCGCCAACGGCCTGTTCCTCTCGGGGAACTGGACCATCTCCGAATGCGTCTCCGACATCATCAATTACGAGCCGTCGGTCGCGGGCATCGAGCTGACGAAGCCGGGCGACCCCGCGTTCGACCGTGGCAGCTGCGGCGTCACCGATCAGAAGCACGTGGTGAACCTGTCCGTCGTCTACCAGGTGCCGGCCGCGTCGACGGGCCTCGTTCGTGCGCTGACGAGCGACTGGCAGCTGTCGACGATCGTCAGCGCGAGGAGCGGAACGCACTTCTCGGCGACGACCGGCGTCGACAACGCGCTCAACGGACAGGCCAACCAGCGCTCGGACAAGGTCTCGGACGACGTGTACGTGAAGCAGGGCTACCGGTGGCTGAGCGCGTCGGCGTTCCGCGCGCCGGCCGCGGGCGCGTACGGCAACCTGGTGAACAACAGCCTTATTGGTCCGGGCCGCTTCAACGTGGACGTGGGGCTCGTGCGGTCGTTCCGCATCGGCGGCGAGCGCGCCGTGCAGGTGCGCGCCGAGGCGTTCAACGTGTTCAACCGGGTGAACCTGAGCAACCCGGTGTCGGCGCTCAACAGCCCGAACTTCGGATTGATCACGTCGGCGAGCGACGCGCGCATTATTCAGCTGGCGTTGAAATACACGTTCTAGCGGACCTGAACGTCCGCCTCTACGTCCGACTTGGAGCGGCGGTCCAATTGATCGTAGAGGCGGGCCGTCAGGCCCGCCTGGGAGAACTGGTTTGAAACGACTGGGTTTACTCATCGCGCTGCTGGCCGCGTCGGCGTTGCCGGCGCTGGCGCAGACCGACGTGCTCACGGGCATGTGGCGGCCGATCTCGCGCAACGAAGACGGCAGCGGCCTGGACGGCGACTACGCGGGGCTGCCGCTGAGCGCGGCCGGCCGCCTGCGCGCGGAGAGCTGGGCGCCGGAGAACTTCGACGTGGCGGAGCTGGTGTGCCGCCCGCACTCGTGGGATTTTTCGCTCGAGGCGGGCGCCGCGCAGATGCGTCTGGCGGCGGAGATCAACGACCCGACGCAGTCGCTCGTCGCCTATCGCGGCCGGCTGTCGATGCGCGAGCAGGAGACCACGATCTGGATGGACGGCCGGTCCCGTCCTCCCGACTACGCGCTGCACACCTGGAGCGGTTTCTCGACAGGCGAGTGGGACGGCGACGTGCTCGTCCAGACCGCCACGCACCTGAAGGAAAACTACATGCGCCGCTGGGGGCCGATGCGCAGCGACGACGCGACCGTCCGCATCCGCTACAAGCGCCTGAACAACAACTATCTCCGCGCGACGGTGATCGTCTACGACCCCGTCTACTTCGCCGAGCCGTACGTCCGCACGTCGCTGATCTGGGTGCTCGATCCGAACCTCGTGCTGCCGCCGTACCCGTGCGAGGAGCCGACCGACACCGTCGTCGAGCACGGCAAGGTGCCGCACTACCTGCCGGGCAAGAGCCTGCTTCCCGCGCTGGATCCGAAGGAGAACGACGAGTTCGGCACGCCCTACGAGGCGCGGCTCGGCGGTCCCGAGACGATGTACCCCGAATACATCAAGAAGCTGCAGCCGTTTCCCCGGCCGAACGTGAAGAAGGGGCCGGCGGTGGAGCGGGGTCAGTGAGGGGGCAGGTGGCAGGGGGCAGGTGGCCGTTGGTGGCAGGCTGGAGGTGGCAGGTCGGCGTCGCCGCGCTGGCGGCATGCGCGCTGCTCTCGGCGGCGCGCGTCGAGACTCAGGGCGCGCGCCCCGCGTGGGCGTGGAAGCCCTCGATCCCCGCCGCCAACGACGGCCAGATCCACGTCCTGCCGGTGCGCGGCCGCATCTCGATGCTGGTCGGCGCCGGCGGCAACGTCACCGTCTCGGCCGGCGACGACGGGGTGCTGATGGTGGACACGGGCACGGCGGCGATGAGCGACAAGCTGCTCGCGGCCGTGCGATCGCTCGCGCCGCGCGGCGTCATCCGCTACATCGTCAACACCGACGAGCGCGACGACTTCACGGGGGGCAACGACAGGATCGCGCTGGCGGGCGATACGATCCGCTTCCGCGTCGCGACCGACCCGCGCGTGTCCGACGCGCTCGCGAAGGACCGTGCGTCGGTGATCGCGTTCGTGTCGGTGCTCGATCGCATGTCCGCCCCGACGGGCAAGGTGGCGCCGCGCAGCGAGGACGCGTGGCCGGACGACACCTATTCGAGCGCGCAGAAGAAGCTGTACTTCAACGACGAGCCGGTGCTCATCATGCACGTCCCCGCCGGCACCGACGGCAACAGCATCGTCCACTTCCGACTCGATGACGTGCTCAGCGTCGGCGACCTCATCGACATGACGAACTATCCGTTCATCAACGTGAACGCCGGCGGCGGCATCAACGAGATCGTCGAGGGCCTCAATCGGGTCCTGGAGATCACCGTGCCGGACACCAAGACCGAGGGCGGCACGCTGGTGATTCCAGGGCACGGACGGCTGGTCGACCAGTCCGACGTGGCCTACTACCGGGAGATGGTGGCGATCGTTCGCGACCGCATCCAGGACGGCATCAAGCGCGGCCTGACGCTCGCGCAGATCAAGGCGGCGAGGCCGACGCTCGACTACGACCCGCGATTTGGCCACACGACGGGCCCGTGGACGACCGACATGTTCGTCGAAGCGGCGTACAGAAGCCTCGGAGGCAAGTAACCATGACACGGAACGGATTCATTCTTATCCTGGCGCTGGTCGTGCTGGCCGGCGCGGGCCGCGTTCTCGCGCATCATTCCTTCACTGCGGCGTACGAGTCGGGCAAGCGCATCGAGATCGAGGGCGTGGTGAAGGAATTCGTCTGGCGCAACCCGCACTCGTTCGTCCGCATCGAGGTGACGAAGGACGGCAAGCCCGAGACCTGGAACCTGGAGTGGGGTTCCAGCACGCAGCTCTCGGCGGCGAAGTACCCGGTGACGCGCACGACGCTCAAGTTCGGCGACCGCATCATCGCCGCGGGCGAGCCGGGACGCGACCCCGAGGCGCACCGCATCCGCATCTCCTCGATCAAGCGGCCGGTTGACGGCTGGGAGTGGCAGGGAGTCGTCGAGTGAACCTGCGGGTTCCGCTTCCGCGGTGGAGTCCGGCCTTCGCCGGACCTCTGGTGCTCGCGTTTTTCATTCCGGCGGTGGCCCTCGCGCAGGGCCGCGGCGGTCAGGGCGGCGGCGCGCCGCAGCAGAGCGGCCGCGCGGGCGCGATCAAGGACCTGACCGGCTACTGGGTGTCGGTCGTCGCCGAGCACTGGCACCTGCGGATGCTCGTGCCGCCGAAGGGCGACGTGACGATGCTGCCGGTCAACGCGGAAGCGCGGCGGATCACGAACACGTGGGACCCGGCGAAGGACGAGGCGAGCGGCGAAGCGTGCCGCTCGTACGGGGCGCCGACGATCATGCGCGTGCCCGGGCGGCTGCACATCACGTGGCAGGACGACAACACGCTGAAGATCGACACCGATGCGGGGACGCAGACCCGGCTGCTGCACTTCGGCGGCGCGGGTAGTGTGGGGCGGGTCCTTTCGGACCCGCCAAGCTGGCAGGGCTATTCGGCGGCCACGTGGCGGCGTCCGGCGCGGGCGGGCGCGGAGAAGAGCGCGGGCGACCTCCGCGTCGTCACCAATCGCCTGCGTCCGGGGTACCTGCGCAAGAACGGCGTCCCCTACAGCGAGAACGCCACGGTGGAGGAATTCTTCGACGCGTTCACCGAGCCGAACGGCGACAGCTGGCTGGTGATCGACACGATCGTCACCGACCCGACGTACCTCACACAGCCCTACGTCAACAGCGTCGCGTTCAAGAAGGAGCGGGACGGGGCAAGGTGGGACCCCACGCCGTGCCGGACCGATCAGCCGCGATAGGCGGCGCGGCGGCGGACAGCGGCGAGGATGCCAGCGGCTTGACGCGCGGCACCATGTTCACTCCCGGCTCCAGGCTCGACGCCGTGGAACCGCTGGCGTCGGCTCGCAGACCTACCTCGTGAGCGACGATGCACCTTTCGATGCTCCACGGACTCGGTCTCTACAGCCTCCGCCGCGGTTTACCGCCTCACGCTGATCACGGCGCTCGCAGTCGCCGGTCGCGAACACGCCGCCGCGCGTGGGCGCTCGCCGTCGCCGGTCGCGACCGTTCGACGCGTGACGACCTGTCTGTTTATTCATATTATATGGATATGTGGATTCGATCCGTGATGGCGCTCCTCGTGCTGGCGACCGTGCCCGCGGCGCTGGCGCAGACACCGCCGCCGCATTCGCCGACGCCCGTCGAGCCGATTGCCGCCGTCATCGACGCCCTGCGCACGCACGACGTCGTCGGGATGAGCGATCCGCACGGCAACGAGCAGATGCAGGCGCTGCTGCTCAAACTGGTGCGCGCGCCGGGGTTTGCCGACGCGGTGAACGACATCGTCATCGAAACCGCCAGCGCGCGGTATCAGGACGCAATCGACCGGTTTGTCCGCGGAGAGGATGTGCCGGGAGAGGTGCTCCGCAAGGCCTGGGAAGAGCACACCGTCGTGAACAGCCTCGGCCACCAGGCAGAGGAGTTCATCCGGGCCGTGCGCGCGGTGAACGGGTCGCTCGGCGGCGGCAGGAAGCTGCGCGTGATTGCCGGCGATCCGCCGATTGACTGGGACAACGTCAGCTCGCGCGACGATCATCGCCGCTGGATAGAGCTTCGGGACAGCTATCCCGCCGACGTGATTCGGCGCCAGGTTCTCGATCGCGGCCGCCGGGCGCTGGTCATCTATGGGCAGGGACACCTTCAGCGGCGCCAGATTGCCAGCAACTACGACATGTCGTTCTGGCAGGAACAAACGGTCGTGAGTCTGCTCGGGCGCGACCCAGCGGTGCGCGTCTTCACGGTGTGGTCGCTGTTCGGTCGCGGCCCGGACGCGGCCGCAGTCGTGGCGTCGTGGCCGGTGCCGAGTCTCGCCGTCACGCGCGGGACGACGCTCGGGGGGATGGATTTCGCCACCTACAACGCCGGCCTCGGAAACGGCACCCGCTTCGCCGTGCGGAACGACCAGATCGTCCCGCTGCCACGGGACGCGTGGCAGACGATGCGGATGGAGGATGAGTTCGACGCGGTCCTCTATCTCGGACCGCCGTCGACGCTGACAAACGCGCCGGTGTCCGCTGCGTTGTGCCAGGACCGGCAGTTCGCGAACAGCCGCCTTGAACGGCTGACGCGATTTGCGCCGCCGGTGGAAGTCGAGAATTTCAAGAAGGCCTGCGGACTCTGATCGGCAGGCGGACCTGAAGGTCCGCCTCTACGTCCACGTACGCCTCGAGAAGCCAGCACCCGTGAACCTCAGGGCGTTAGTTTCGTCCCGTCTTTCAACACCGCAGTTCGCAAGAGCATCGATCGATCGCGGCCGCGGCTCGGCCAGCCGATGATGGTCAGCGTGTCGCCGACGACGAACTTCTCGATCTCGAAGCCGGCCCGCCGCATCGTGTTGACCGCACCCATTTCTACCAGCCATTCGACCGTCTTGCCGTCGTCCTGTTTCACGTCGATGCGGAAGCGCGAATGCGGGTTGATCCACTTCGCTTCGGTGAGCGCGCCGGTGATGGTGATCTCCTTCGACTGATCGAAGTTGACCGGCACGGAGTGGTGCGCGAGCGCCGGCGGCGAGTAGATCGACGTGACGAGCATCAGCAGCGAAGCGATCGCCGCGCCCCTGGCGAGGGCCGCCCTACTTGTTCGGTTCGGTGATTTGGGCATCCTTGGGATCGCAGCCATAGTGCATCAGTTCGAATTTGGAACGGGGATAAGTAATGGTGACGACGAGGGGATCGCGATAGTTCGCGGGATCGACGTGCGTGATCTGGATGCTGAGCAGGTTCGGGTTCGCCAGCGAGAACCGCTCGATCGTGCGCATCATCCGGCTTTGCGGCAGTCCGGCCCACTCCTGCATCGTCGAGACGTAGCCGGGCTCGATGTCGCGCGTTTCAACCACCAGCGCATCACCGTCGTACCACGCGACCGACGTGCCGAGCCCCGGCATGTTCGGGATGCCAGTCGAGCGCTTCACGCGCGGCGCCGTCGGATCGACCACGGGAATGCGGCGATCGATGTCCATCCATTCGTACTGCAGGCGGACGTCGTTCGGGTTCTGCGTGATCTTGACGAGGACGTTCGGATTGAGCCAGACGCGCGTCCAGCTCGTGCCGATGCACTTCAGCGCCGGATCGTCTTTCTTGTAGTCGTAGGCCTTGAACCGCCGCTCGCCCGCTTCGGTGAGATGCCACTCGCCAAAGGTGGTCTTGCCGCCGTTCATCATCCAGTTGCCCGCCACATCGGGGCGCTGCTGTGCGTGAGCGATCGTCGCGGCGCCGATCAGGCAGGCCAGGGCGAGCACGCCGCGCATCATTTGGCGGCGCCCCCGGACTTGCTGCGCACGACCGGATTCAGCGTCCCGAGCCCGCCGTCGTTGCACGACAGCCCTGGCGCGGCGCCGGGCAGCCCCTGGCGCTCGATCCACCCGCAGCAGTAGCGGCCGCACGACGCGGGCGGCGTATACACACCTTTGATCTTCTTCCGGTACTCCGGGTAGAGGCTCTCGGCGTAGCCCATTGCCGCTTCCTTCGGCAGGTTGTAGGTCCGCATCATGAAGTCGGCCTCGGGATTGGCGCCGGGCAGGTAGTGCGGCACGCTGCCCGTGTCCTCGAGCCGTGGAATCTCGTTGGCGGTGTTGCAGTTGGTCTCGACGTAATTGCCGGGCGTCGCGCGCGGATCGAGCTGCCAGACGCGGCTGACGACGTGCGGCTCTGTCAAATAAATCGGATCGTCCTGGATGGTGACGATCGTGAGCAAGTCGGCGTGGCGCGTGAGGTGAACCGTATAGCTGCTCTGATCGCTCCCCGGGATGCCGTTGCCGCGGCGGATCCACGCGGTCTTGACGTGGGTCGTGCGCGCGGTCAGCGTGTCGCCTTCCCACGTGCCGGTGCTGAAGCCTTCGGCAGAGGCGAGCGCATTGGCTGACGGTTCCGGGCGGCCGTCCATCCAGATCGTCACCGTTCCCCTGAGGTAGTCGCCGCCCAGCTTCCACGCGATCACGTTGCCGTCGCGGTCTTCCTCGCTCCAGATCGAGATGCCGCGCGGCCGGTACTGCAGGACCCACGGCGCCTGCGGCAGGCACTGCCGCTCGGCCGTGGACGGCAGGTTCGACGTGTAGAGCAGCGCCTTGGCGCGCGCCTCGTCCGTCATCGGCATGCCGGTGAAGTCGCCGAGGTCGGAGCCGGGACCGCGCTCGATGTAGTCCTCGTAGAGACGCGGCGCCCACGAGCCGGTGAGGTCCACCTGCGCAAATGCGGGCAGCGGGGCGGCGCCGAGCATCGCGACGAGCAGCAGAGGAATCTTTCGCATCGCGGCAGGGCCGCGGAGCATATATCATTTTCCAACGCGCTCCCGCAATCGCCCGGAGCGCCCGTGCTATATTGGCCGGCCCGGCACGGCGGGATGGAAGCAGGAGGACCGTTGGCATGAAGCGTTATCTCGTCGCGCCCCTGGCCCTGGTGATCTGCGGCGCGACCGCCCAGGCGTGGGCGCATCATTCATTCGCGGCGACCTATATCGAGAACCAGACGATCACCATTGAAGGCGAGCTCGTGCAGTTCGTGCTTCGCAACCCGCACTCGTTTATCAACGTGGACGTGTCGGAGAAAGACGGGTCTATGACCCGCTATGTCGTGGAATGGGCCGCCCCCGCGCAGCTCGCCGGCAAGGTCGATCGTGAAACGCTGAAGCCGGGCGACCACGTGATCATCACCGGCAGCCCGGGGCGCAACACCGAGGACCACCGCGTGCGCCTGTTGACGTTCCGCCGCCCGAAGGACGCGAATCACCCCGCCGAGTGGAGCTGGGGCCTGCTGCCGGAAGAGACGTTCAAGTAAACGGCCCCGTTGGTCGTTGGTAGTCCGTCGTTCGTCGTAACGACGAAACAACCAACGCCCAGCGCCTAACGCCCCACGCCCAACGACTCACGCCCAACGACTCACGACCAACGACCAACGCTCCCGCGTCAGAACACGTATTTGAGCGCCAACTGCACGATCCGCGGGTCGGCGGCCGTCGTCATCTGTCCGAACGTGGGACTGTTGAGGGCCGCGACGGCGCTCGGCGGGGTGAGCGGATCCAGCTTCTGCACGGTGTTGAAGAAGTTGAACAGCTCGGCGCGGAACTGGATCTCACGATTGCCGCCCGTGTGAAACGACCGCGTGATGCCCATGTCCACGTTGAACGCGCCGGGCCCGACAAACGCGTTGATCGGCACGTTGCCGTAGGTCCCGGGCGCCGGCGCCTGGAACGCCGCCGGGTTCAGCCACTGATTGCCCTGCTTCAGATACGGGTCCGCCAGGATCTGGTTCGGCCGCTGGTTGGTCTGGCCGCTGAGCGCGTTGTCCACGCCGGTGACGACGTTGAAATGATCCCCCGACTGCACGCGGACGATGCCAGCCACCTGCCAGTCGTTGGTAATCGCGCCGACAACGCCCCTGGCAAACGCCGGCAGCTGATACACGGCGGTCCCGTTGACGACGTGCTTGCGGTCGCCGCCGCCGCAGCTGCCGCGGTCGTAGGCGACGTCGCCGGGCTTGGAGAGCGCGAAGCCCGCCATCCCCGGCTCGTAGTTGATGAGATCCGTGATGCAGCGCGAGAGCGTCCAGTTGCCCGTCAGCGACAGTCCGCCTGACGCACGGCGATTGAGCGAGAGCAGCAGCGCGTCGTAGAGGGACGTGCCGACCGGCTTCATCGCGATGATGTTGCCGTAGTACTGCCCCTGCTGCGGGTTCTCCAGGTTGAGCAGGCGCCGCTGGTTGACGTTGGCCGTCGTCGCGCCCGGCTGGAAGACCGCGGGGTTGATGTTGTCGCCAACCGGCAGCCGATGGCCGCGCGAGCTCACGTAGTTCGCCGAGGCCGCCCACGACGTGCCGAGTTGGCGCTGGAAGCTGATGTTCCACTGGTCCGCGTACCACTTCTTCATGTCGAGCGGGAACGTCACCCAGTTCGCAAACTGCGGGAACGTCATGTTCGGGCCGCGCACGAGCGGGAACGGGTTGCCGCCGGCGACGGTGGCGAACGGATCGTCGAGCAGCGGTCCGCTCACCACGAGCGTGCTGCCAAGCGGCGGCGCCGTGGCGAATCCAAAGAGCATCCACAGGTGCGGCAGGTCGTAGAAGCGGCCCCACGCGGAGCGCACGGTCATCTTGCCGTCGCCGTTCACGTCGAGCGCCGCGGAGATCCTCGGAGCGAATTCCCACAGGTCCTTGCGGCCCGCCGCTTTACCGGGATAGCCGGGATCACCGGAGAAGATGACGCCGGTCGGCGCGTTGCGGAAGACGGTGCTGCGCACGCCGCTCCGCCACTGCTCCATGTCGAAGTGGCTGAACTGCCCGTTCTCCTCGACAAACGGCAGGTACGGTTCCCAGCGCAGCCCGCCGTTGATCGTCAGCCTGGAGCCAAGGGTCCACGCGTCCTGCGCGTAGAGACCGACATACGTGCTGCGGTCGTGGATGAAGATGCGGTTGCCCTGCGCGAACGTCTGCGCGCGCCCAATCATGAAGTCCGCCAGCGCCAGCCCCGTCGTCGCGCCGCTGAACGTGAACGGACCCGTGGTGTTGATGTAGGTGCTCCCGTCGACCTCCTGGCGGATCATGCTGCCGCCGAACCCGAGCTGGTGAGCGCCGCGGACGAGGCTCAGGTCCTCCGAGACCTGCAGCCCGTTGGTGGGCGTGCTCGACGAGCTCGCGCCGGTATTGCCGAGCGTGAACGCGCCGGTGACCGTCACGCGCAGGAAGCCGGGCATCATGTCGGCCATCCTGATGCCGACGTCGGGTCCGCCGAACTGCGGGATCCACGGCTTCTGGATGTCGATGTTGTTGTACCCGAACCTGAACGAGTTCACCGAGTTCGAGTTGAGCAGGTAGGTATCGCCGACCACGATCGAGTGCACGGTGTCGTTGATCGGCGACGCGAAGTAGGCGAGCACGTTGTTCGGATCGTTGTCCGGCTGCGCCTTATAGCGCGCCAGCTCGTAGCGCGTGAACACCGTGTGCCTGCTGCTCATCGTGTAGTCCACGCGGCCGATCGCCAGGTTCTCGAAGTTGTGTGTCTTGCGCCCGAAGTCCACGCGACCGCACGGGTCGGTCGTCTTCGGCAGCCGACCGACGATGTTGACCGCGGCCGGCGAGAACAGCGCTGGCGCGATGCGGTTGTTCGCGTCAAACGGCGCGCGCAGCGCGATGCTGCGGCCCGCGTTGCACGCCGGCGACGTGATGGCCGAGAAATCGCCCGCGAGCATCTGCGCCGTCGGCACGAACTGGAAGAACGTGCTCGGCGTCACGTCGATGCGCGTGCCCTGGTAGCCGGCGAAGTAGAACAGCCTGTTGGCGACGATCGGTCCGCCGAGGGTTCCGCCGAACTGATCGCGCCGCAGCCCGTCGTCGCGGCGCTTGCCCGTCGCCGGATCGACGGCGGCGAAGGCATTCTTCGCGTTCAGCCGGTGATCGCGCAGGAACTCGAAGGCGTCACCGTGCACCATGTTGGTGCCCGACTTGGTCACCGCGTTCACGGCGGCAGCGGAATGAAAGCCGTACTGCGCCGGCAGCGCGCTGGTTTCGACCTTGAACTCCTGCATCGCGTCCGGGAACGGCAGCGGCAGGTTCACGCTGGCGTACGGGTCGTTGTGGTTGCCGCCGTCGAGGATGTAGTTGATCCCGTTGGCCAGTCCACCGGCGACCGAGATCAGCGCGGACGGGTAATTGCGCGGCGTCGACAGTCCGTTCGAGCCTAGGCCCGCCGACGGCGTCGCCATCCCGGCGGTGAGCACCAGCTGCGTCAGCTGCCGTCCGTTGAGCGGCAGCTCGAGCACCTGCTCGTTGGTGACCACCTGGCCGATCCCCGGGTTGCGCGTCTCGACGAGCGGCGCCGTCCCTTCGACCGTGATCGTCTCGGCCAGCTCGCCGATCTGCAGCGTGAGGTTGAGCGTCGGGTTCGCGTTGACCTCCAGCACGATGCCCGTCTGCGCGTAGGTGCGGAAGCCCTGCAGCGACGCTTCGAGCCTGTAGGGGCCAACGGGCAGGTTCGTAACGATGTAGGCGCCGGTATCGCTGGTGATGGCGGTGCGCGTCAGCCCCGTGTCGGTCTGCGTGAGGGTCACGGTGACGCCCGGGAGCGCGAGGCCGGCGCCGTCTCGCACGGTGCCGTTGATTTGCGCGGTCGACACGGCCTGCGCCGCCGCGGCGGCGCTGGTGAGCAGCACGAGCAGCATCGAACGAAGCATGGTTCGCATAAGGTGCGCGCTGTCTATCATTTCGCTCCGAACGATGTCAACGGTTTCGTTGACTCTCCGCGTACCGGACAGGTAAGATCCGCGCCATCCGCCTTCGCTCATGACATAGCGTGAGCTTTGGCGAGGCAAGCCCTTCCCAGGAGTCGATGATGTCTCGCCGCGCGTCCCTCGTCGCCGTGCTCACGCTGCTGTGGTGTCCGTCCGCCTTCGCGCAGATGGACCTCATGGGCGTCTGGCGGCCGCTTCCGCGCAACCAGGACGGCAGCGGCATGACCGGCGACGTCGCGGGCGTCCCCGTGAGCGACGCCGCGCGCTGGCGCGTCCAGAGCTGGTCGCCGGAGGACTTCGACGTCACCGAGTGGGCGTGCCGCCCGCACGCGTGGGACTACTCGCTCGAGGGCCCGCTCTCCGCGCTCCGCATCTGGGCGGACATCGACCAGGCGACGCAGAAGGTAATCGCCTATCACGGTCACCTCAATCAGCAGGAACAGGAGACGACGATCTACATGGACGGCCGTCCGCGTCCGCCGGCCAACGCGCTCCACACGTGGAGCGGGTTCTCAACCGGCGAGTGGGATGGCGACGTGCTCGTCGTCACGACGACGCACCTGAAGGAGGCGTACCTGCGCCGCTCCGGGTTGATGCACAGCGACCAGGCGACCATCCGCACGCGCTATCGCCGGATGGGCGACTATCTGCAGGCGACCTCGATCATCTACGACCCGGTGATGATGACCGAGCCGTACGTGCGCAGCACGATGATGTGGGTGCTCGATCCGGCGCTGCCGATGTCGCCGTACCCGTGCGAAGAGGCGACTGAGACCGCGCTCGCGCGCGGCCACGTCCCGCACTTCCTGCCGGGGAAGAGCCCATTGCCGGGCCTCGACAAGAACCTGACGGACCGCTTCGGCACACCGTACGAGCCGCGGCTTGGCGGGGCGGCGACGATGTATCCCGAGTACATCGTGAAGATGAAGGCGATGCCGAAGCCGCCGAAGGTGGCGACGGGCGTGGGGGAGGGTGGGAATTGACGTCAGTGGGCAGTGGGCAGTGCGCGGTGGGCAGGGCGGCGCTGGCTGCAGTCGCCGCCGCGGTTCTCGTGTGTGGCCCCACCGCCGTCTACACGCAGGGACGCGCCGGCGGGCAGGGTCGTGGCGGGCAGGCGCCCGCGCGCGCCGCGCAGCCGTGGCCGCCGAAGCTCGAAGCGCCGGCGCCGGGTGAAGTCGAGATTCTCCCGGTGCAGGGGAACGTCTACATGCTGGCGGGCGCCGGCGGCAACATCACCGTCCAGGTCGCGGACCAGGGCGTCCTGATGGTGGACACCGGCACCGCGGCGATGAGCGACAAGGTGATCAAGGCGGTCGAATCGCTCGCCAAGGGGCGGCCGCTGCGCTACATCATCAACACGAGCCACCGCGACGACTACACCGGCGGCAACGACAAGATTGCGCCGATCGGCGAGATCGTGCCGTTCCGCGAGCCCGATTACACCGCCGGCCCGCAGGGGGCGATCGACACGCATCGCGCCTCGGTCGTCTCCACGCTCGCGGTGCTGAACCGGATGTCGGCGCCGACGGGCGCGACGGCTGCGCGGGCCGAGGGCGCCTGGCCGGACAACACGTTCACGACGCCGTGGAAGCGGCTGTACTTCAACGACGAGCCGATCATCATCACGAAGGTGCCGGGCACCAGCGACGGCAACGCGGTCGTGCTGTTCCGGAAATCGGACGTCGTCAGCGCCGGCGACCTGTTCGACCTGACCGGCTACCCGATGATCGACCTCAAGGCGGGCGGCAGCATCTCCGCCGAAGTCGACGCATTGAACAAGCTCATCGAGTTTGCCGTCCCAAGCAATAACGCCGAGGGGGGCACGAGGGTCGTGCCGGCGCACGGGCGCATCAGCGACCATGCCGACGTGGTGTATTACCGCGACATGATCGCCATCGTCCGGGACCGGATTCAGGACATGATCAAGAACGGGATGACGCTGGCTCAGGTCAAGGCGGCCCGGCCGACGCGCGACTACGACGCGCGCTACGGCAAGGCGACCGGCCCGTGGACCACCGACATGTTCGTCGAGGCGGCGTACAACAGCTTGAGCAGCAGGCAGCCGGCAACAGGCAGCAGGCAGTAACGGTCGTCGGTATCATGCGTAGAGGCGGACCTTCAGGTCCGCCTGGAACAAGGAGACGCTTTCATGAAACGCACGGTCGTGATGCTGGTCGCCGGTGTCGCCCTGCTGGTCGGCAGCCGCCAAGTGCTCGCGCATCACTCGTTCTCGGCGGAGTACGACTCCAGCCAGAAGGTCGAAATCCAGGGCGTGGTCACCGAGTTCGTGTGGCGCAATCCTCATTCGTTCATGAAGGTCGATGTGGCCGACAAGGACGGCGCGACCAAGAGCTGGACGCTCGAGTGGGGCTCGGTCAGCCAGCTGACGACGTACTCGATCACGCGGACGTCGCTGAGGCCAGGCGACAAGATCATCGTCACCGGTCAGCCGGCGCGCGACGCGGCCGCGCCGCGTGTGCTCATCGAGACCTTGAAGCGCCCGGCCGACGGCTGGGAGTGGAAGGGCCGGGTCCAGTAGGGTGCACCGCGGACTCAGGCCGGGAGGCGGCCTCGGGCCGGGATCCGGGATCCGGAATCCGTTGCGGCTCCGGCCCGCGATCGTGGTTGCACTGCTGGTTGGCGCGGTCTTCTCGATACACATCGCCGCCCAGGGACGCGGCGGCGGCGCGCGCTCCGGCGGCGCGCCTCCCACCGCCCGCGCGCAGGCGCCGAAGGATTTCACCGGCTACTGGGTCGCGGTCGTGACCGAGCACTGGCATCTCCGGATGGAGATGCCGCCGAAGAACGACTTCTCGATGCTGCCCGTCAACGCCGAGGCGCGGCGCCTGGCCGGGATGTGGAGCCCGGCGCAGGACGCCGGCAACGAGTGCCGCTCCTACGGCGCCGCGTCGATCATGCGCATCCCCGGCCGCCTGCACATCTACTGGGTTGACGACAACACGCTCGCCATCGACACCGATTCGGGGACGCAGAAGCGCCTGCTGCACTTCGCGGCGCCCGGCGCCCCCGCGGCGTCGGCGATATCCGTGCAGCCCGAGTGGCAGGGCTACTCGGTGGCGCAGTGGGCCGGCGTCAACATGGGGCGGGCGGGACGCACGCCCGGCCCCAACGGCAACCTCGGCGTCGTCACGACGAAGATGAAGGCCGGCTACCTGCGGAAGAACGGCGTGCCGTACAGCGACAACGCGACGCTGCAGGAGTACTTCGACACCTTCACCGAGCCCGAGGGGACGTCATGGCTCGTCGTCACGTCGATCATCACGGATCCGACGTACCTGACCGGCCCGTACGCGACGACGAATCACTTCAAGAAGATCCCGGATATGCAGGGTTGGGATCCCACGCCCTGCCGCGCGGATCAGCCCCGATAGACACGAACCCGAAAAACCTGGACGTAGAGGCGGACCTTCAGGTCCGCCTTTTCGCGTACCTTCGGTTGCGGATGCGGGCATATCGCCCGCCAGTTGCCCGCCTTGGTGAAACGCTTCGGCGGGCCTACGATTGAATCGGAGACAGCGCGAAGTTCTCATCGAGAAGATGTTCGACTGGCGCTCGGTGGAATTGCAGGGTGGACGCTGCTCTGGATGCTGACTCTGTTGCTGGCGGAGAAAAACCAATGACGGTCGCGTTCTTCGGCGTCGTCGTATTGCTCGATTGGTTTTCGCGGCGGAAGGATCGGCAATCGCCCGTCAACGCGGCGAGAGGTCGAATTCGTCCTTCGGAAACAAATCGGTGTCGATGTCCGTGAGCTGGCCGCGCGGGGAGTCCGGTCCGTAAACGATCGGGTTGGCGAGATACCCGTCGAGCAGCCGCTCGATGTCGATGCCCGCCCGGGCGAAATGCGCCTGCGCGGCCGGCTCCGCCAGCCGCGCGCGGATCGCCGCGCGATCGATCGCGATCGGCTGATTGCTGCCGACGAGGATTCCCGGCATCGAGACGACGTGGGGGAACGCGCGGATGAAGGTGTTGTAGACGCGCTGGGTCGGCGCCCACGTCGCCGCCAGCCCGTTCGGTGCGAGGTGGTCGCGCAGCAGTGCGAAATAGGCGTCCGAGTACAGCGTGCCCGAGTACGCGCTTCCGGGCCGCAGCGCATCGGCCTCGATGATGTCGTAGGTGCCGCCGCGCCGCAGGTGGATGCGGCCGTCGCCGAAGACCTGCTCGATGCGCGGGTCGTCGAGCAGGTTGACCAGCCCTCCGTACGGAAGCCGCAGGCGGAGGCCGTTCAGCGTCGCAAGCTCTCCGCGGATGATTTCCACGCAGGTGACACGCTCGATTTCGCGGCGTCCGGCGACCGCGTGGACGGTGTCGCCCGACCCGAGGCCGATCACGGCGGCGGTGCGTGGTGCCGGGTGGATGAAGGCCGGCAGCGCGCCGAGCGCGGTGTGCACGTCGCCGTATGGCAGCGCGCCCTGGCCGATGCCGTTGGCGTAGAGGATGGCATTCTTCCCGTCGGTGTTCACCACCGACAAGCCGGACCCGTCTTCCGCGTATTCCATCGCCTCGACCACGGTGCCGTGCAGGTGCGCCCACAGCGTGTTGGAGGGCGGCATCACGATGAGCAGCGGCACGAAGACAGCCGCCGTGAGCAGCAGTGCGGCGGGTGCCGGCGGCAGCCGCCGCGCCCAGCCGGCGGACGAGCCGCGCACCGCGAGGAGGGCCGCGAGGAGGCCGAACAAGCCGGCCACTACAGCGAGCAGCTTCATCGTGCCCGCGGTGCCGACCCGGTCCAGCAGCAGCCACCCGGTGAGCACGGTCCCGACCATGCTGCCGGCGACATTGGCCACCAGCAGGACGCCGACCCGCCGCCCGATGCGCGCGAGGCTCGTCTGCACGACGCGTTGCAGGATGGGGAACGAAAATCCCATCAGCAGGGTCGGCGGCAGCACCAGCACGCACGGCAGGCCGACGTACAACGCGACGAACATGCGCCAGACCTGTTGAGCGGGCCCGCTGCTGATCGCGCTGCGTATGTCGAGCGGTTCGTAGGACCCGAGATACGCCCAGAGCGACGGCATATTGTCAGCGAACCTGATGAACGCGGTCAGCAGCAGCATCGCGACCACCCCGACAGCCGCCTGTAACGCCAGGAAGAGTACCGAAGGGCGGGTCACACGCGACGACACCGCGCTGCCAGCGAGCGCGCCAATCCCCAACCCGGTCAGGTAGACGCCCAGCATCGTGCCGAACGTGAACGCCGTCCCCTTCATCGTCACCGCGAGGACGCGGAACCAGACGATCTCGAGCGACAGCGCGAGCAGGCCCGAACAGGCGAAGATGACGGCCCAGGCCGCGAAGGGAAACGTCGCGCCGCTCGAGGGCTGCGCCGCCGGCGGTTCTGCAGCCGCCTCGCGCGAGCGCGACAGCAGCGCCACCGACGGAAGGAGCACCAACGCGCAGGCGACGTTGAGCGCCGCGCCGACGCGCAGGCTCCCCTCGAGGCCGAGCCGCGGCAGGAACACCCACGTCGAGAGCAGCGCGCCTGCCGCGGCGCCGAGCGTGTTGACGCCGTACAGCACCCCGATGACGGTCGAGGCGCGCTCGATGCGTGACGCCAGCGCCCGCGACAGCAGCGGCAGCGACGCGCCCATGAAGAAGGTCGGCCAGAGGAGGCTTGCGAACAGGAGCAGCGCCTGCGCCGCGGGCCCAATCTGCGTGTCGCCGACGCGGTTGTAGAGGAAGTCGTAGTACAGGGGGCGGCTGAAGAACCCGAAGAGCGCAATCGCAAGCTCGGCGCCGGCGAAGCAGAGCAGCGCGGCCCGCGGCGTCACGCGGTCGGCGACGTGCCCTCCCGCCAGGTGCCCGACGCCCATGCCGCCCATGAACGACGCGACGATGATCGTGACGGAGTAGAGGTCGGCGCCGGAGAAGAGCACGAGCAGCCGCTGCCAGATGACCTGATAGAGCAGCGCCGCGAAACCGGATGTGAAGAAGATCGCCGCCGAAATTGGAAGCATCTAAAAAAACTCCCAACTCCCAAAAACCAACTCCCAAGCCTTGGGAGTCGAAAGTTGGAAGTTGGGAGTTGGTAGTTGGGAGTTGGCGCGAGCCGCTAGGCGAGCGCCGCGTTGCCCTTGAGCACCTTGCTGACGATTTCCTTGAACTCGTCGGCGGTCAGCAGGTCCTTCTTCTCGAACGACTTGGCCTTCACGGCCATCAGGAGCGCCATCCGCTCTTCGTCGGTGATCTTGAGGCCGGTCTTCTCGGCCCACTCGTCGATTGACGGCGGCCCGCTGTTCTTGCCGAGCATGATGTTGACCGGCTTCTGGCCGACCAGGTCCGGCGTGAACGGGACGTACTCGAGCGGGTGCTCCTTGCGGCACAGGCGGACCCAGCCGGCGATGATCCCCGACTCCACCTCGTACAGCTTGTCGCCCACGATCGGACGGTTGGGCGGCTGCTGCACCTTCGCGAGGTCCATGACGAACTTCGAGGTCTCGACGAACTTCTCGGTCTTGATGCCGACGTTGACGTCGTGGAGGCAGAGCAGCGACAGGACCACGTCCTCCATCGGGACGTTGCCGGCGCGCTCGCCGAGGCCCGTGATGGTCGTGTGCGCCACCGCCGCGCCGGCGCGCAGGGCCGCGACGGTGTTGGCGACGCCCAGGCCGAAGTCCTGGTGGCAGTGAATCTCCACCGGCTTCTTCAGCCGCTGGCTCACCTTCGGAATCACGGCCGCGATGGCCTCGGGCGTCGCGACGCCCATCGTGTCGGCAATCGTCAGCGCGTCCATGTGCCCCTCGGTGGCGACCTGCGACACGATGTCCAGGAACCGGTTGAGCTCGGTGCGCGTCGCGTCGATGGTGAAGAACACCGTGTAAAGGCCGGCTTCCTTCGCCGCGAGCGTCGTGTCGATGGACGACTTCATCGCGCGGTCGAACGACCAGCCGTAGGCGTGCTTGATCATGTGGTCGCTGGCGGGGATCTCGACGACAACGCCCTTGACGCCGCACGCCTTGACGACCTTGATCTCATCGGGAATGCAGCGGGCGAAGGCGAAGATGTCGGCCTTCAAGCCCAGCGCCGCGATGTCGGAGATGGCGCCCTTGTCCTGCTCGGAGACCGCCGGCATGCCGGCCTCGATGCGGTGAATCCCCATCGCGTCGAGCTTCTTCGCGATCGCGACCTTTTCCTCGCGCCGGAAGACCACGGCCGTCTGCTGCTCGCCGTCGCGGAGCGTGACATCGTGGATTTTGAGATTTTTCTGGAAATTATTGTTATTGCGCGCCTCCGGCAGGTGGTTCCACAAGCTCGTGTACCACCGGTCGGTCTTCCAAGGTTCCTGCATGTGTCCTCCGCAAAGCGGCGGACCGGTGGTCCGCCCGGGTGCAAGCTTAGCAGCCGATCATCATACACGGCGATCCGTCAAAATGCGATACTGGTTGGCGGCGAAGTACCTCATAAATCAGCCCTTTCGGACTAATGCCCCAAATCACATTCAAACTCAACGGGAACGAGACCGAGGCCTCGTACGAGCCAGGCATGCACCTGCTCGAGGTCCTTCGGGAGGAGTGCGGCGTCACGTCGTGCAAGAACGGGTGTGCGCCGGAGGGTGCCTGCGGATGCTGCCTGGTCGTCATCGACGGCCGTCCGGCGCTCTCGTGCCTCCGCAAGCCCGAACAGATGGCCGGCCACGACGTCACCACGCTCGAGGGGTTTCCCGACGAGACGAGACGAATCATCAGCGAAGCCTTCGTGCTCGAAGGCGGCGTCCAGTGCGGCTTCTGCATCCCCGGCATCGTCGTGCGCGCGTCAGCCCTCATTCAGCAGGGGAAGACCGGTGACCGCGCGGCGATTGCGAAGGCGCTCGACGGGCACATCTGCCGCTGCACCGGGTACGGCCGCATCATCGACGCCATCCAGACCGCGGGTGAGGCGCTGCGAAACGGCGGGACGCTGCCGTCCGAACCGCGGCGCCATTCGTTTTTCGGCGAGGAGTTCGGCCTTCATCGCAATCCGCGGTTCGAGTTCCTCTCGGCGAAGGGCCACGGGATCGGCGAGTCGCACGCGCGCATCGGCGGCATCGAGCAGGTGCTCGGCGAGCGGCCGTATGTCGATGACATGCGCGTGCCCGGGATGCTCCACGGCGCGATGGTGCTGTCCGAGCACCCGCGCGCGAAAGTGCTCGCCATTCATACGGAAGCCGCGGCAGCCAGTGCCGGCGTAGAACGCATCTTCACCGCGCGCGACGTGCCGGGCGAGCGCGGCACCGGCCTGGCGGTTTCCGACCTGCCGCTGTTCGTCGCGGTCGGCGAAACGACCTGCTGCGTCGGCGATTTCCTGGCGATGGTCGTCGCCGACACCCAGTTCCACGCGCGCCAGGCTGCCTCGAAGATCACCGTCGATTACGACGTGCTCGAGCCGATCACGGACCCGCTGAAGGCGTTCGAGCCCGATTCGCCGCGCGTGCATTCGGACGACACGTTCCGCCCGGCACCGAACATCATCGAGACGCCGACGAAGTTCGGCCGCGGCGACGTCGAGGCGGCGCTCAGCACTGCGGCGCACGTCATCGAGGCGACGTTCCGGACGCAGCCGGTCGACATCGCGTTTCTCGAACCGGAATCGTGCCTGGCGTATCCCCAGGGTGCCGGCATCAAGGTGCACAGCGAAAGCCAGGGGTCGGTCTTCGATCAGCAGACGATTGCCCGCGTCCTGAAACTGCCGGCCGCCGACGTCGAGATCGAGCTGGCGGCGAGCGGTGGCGCCTTCGGCGCCAAGGAGGAGCTCTCCATCCAGGCGCAGACCGCCCTGGCCGCGTACCTGCTCGGCCGGCCGGTCAAGACGACGCTGACGCGGGAGCAGTCGACGCAGCATCACGTCAAGCGGCATCCGATGATCCTGAAATTGAAGGTCGGCGCGGATGCCGACGGGCATCTGCTCGCCGTGAAGGCGCGGATCATCGGCGATGCCGGCGGCTACGCGGGCACGAGCGGCAAGTGCCTGCTGCGCGCGGCCTGTCACTCGTGCGGCCCGTATCGCGTCCCGAACGTGGACGTGGAGTCCTACGCGGTCTACACGAACAACCCGACGAGCGGCGCCATGCGCGGCTTCGGCACCAACCAGTCGCACTTCGCCATCGAAGGCATGATGGGCATGCTGGCCGAGCGCGTCGGCGTGGACGGCTGGGAGATCCGCTCGCGCAACATCCTCAACCCGGGCGATCGCTTTGCCACCGGCCAGGTGATGCGCGAAAGCGTCCGCGGCCTCCGCGAGTCGCTCGACGCCGTGAAGGAGATCTACCGCAACGCGAAGCATGCCGGCGTGAGCTGTGGCATCAAGAGCACCGGCATCGGCAACGGCACGACCGAAGAGGGACGGGTCATCATCCGGGTCGTGGGCAGCGACCTGCTTTCGCCCGAGGGCGCGCCGGCGCGCGAGGCACGCATTGAAATCCTGAACGGATACACCGAGATGGGCCAGGGCCTCTACACCGCGACGATGCAGGCGGTGTGCGAGGAGACGGGGCTGCCGGACAGCATCATGAGCGTGCGGTGGGACAAGGAGCTCGGCGCGATCTGCGGCGAGACGTGGGCGTCGCGCGCGACGACGCTGAGCTGCGCGGCCGCGCAGAAGGCCGCGCACACGCTGGCCGAGGACCTGAAGACCGCCTCGCTCGGCGACCTCGTCGGGCGCGAGTACATGGGCAACGTGATCTACAGCTTCACCACGAAGCCCGGCACGCCCGAGGCGCAGAAGGACCCGACGACCCACTTCACCTTCAGCTACGCGACGCAGGTCGTCATCCTCGACGACGAGGGGCGGCTCGAGCGTGTGGTGGCCGCGCACGACGTCGGGCGCGCCATCAACCCGCGCCTCTGCGCCGAGCAGATGGAGGGCGGCGTGCACATGGGGCTCGGCTACGCGCTCTCCGAGAACTTCCCGTCCACCAACGGCCGGCCCGACTCGCTCAAGATGCGAGATTTCGGCCTCGTGCCGGCCAGGGAGATGCCGCCGGTGGACATCATCCTCATCGAGGTGCCCGACGAGGTGGGCGGCTACGGCGCGAAGGGCGTCGGGGAGATCGGCTGCGTCGCGACCGCGAGCGCGGTCGCCGCGGCCCTGCACGCCTACGACGGCGTCCGGCGGTTCACCCTGCCCATGGATGACGCTGCGGCGGCGGCCCCGATGGTGCCAAAATCGCGCAGGCGAGTCGGAGTCAGGTGACGCCCCGTACGCGACTCTGACTCGGCCCCGGGTCGTCACCTCGCGCCGAGTTGGATATAATTCTCGTTCCGCCTTCCAAAAGGGCCCCTAACGGAATGAGAGCATTCGAGTTCTTCGCCGCCAAAGATTCGGCCGATGCCGTGGCGCTGCTGGCCAAGCACGGGCCGAAGGTCAAGGTGCTGGCCGGCGGCACCGACCTGCTCGCCGACCTGAAATTTGCCGCCGCCAGTCACGCCCCGCAGGCGGTCGTGGACATTTCCCGCGCCGACGACCTGCGTGGCATCCAGATGACCAGCCAGGGGTTGCGCATCGGTGCACTGGTCACGCACACGGAAATCATGCGCTCGCCTATCATCCGCGAGCAGCTGCCGGCGCTGGTGGACGCGGCGCACACCATCGGCGCCATCCAGACCCGCAACCTGGGCACCCTGGGGGGCAACCTGGTGACCGCCGTGCCGTCGATGGACAGCGGTCCAACGCTGGTGGCGCTCGACGCCATCGTCACGGTTGCCGGTCCTGACGGGCGCCGCCAGATGCCGCTCGCCGATTTCTTCGTCGGGCCGCGCAAGACGGTCCTCAAGAGCGACGAGCTGCTCGCCGAAATCATCATCCCGACGGAAAACGTCGGCAAGCCCACGCACTTCCTCAAGTTCGGGCTGCGCAAGGGGCAGGCGCTCGCGCTCGTCAACGTCGCCGCCTCCTTCTGGGTGGGCGAGGGGCACACCTTCAAGGCACCCCGCGTGGCGCTCGGGGCCGTGGCGCCGAAGGTGATTCACGCGCCGTCGGCGGAAAGCTTCCTCGAGGGCAAGCCGATTACCCCCGAGAACATGGCCGAAGGCGGCAAGCTCGCCGTCAACGACGCGAAGCCGATCAACGATTTCCGCGCGTCGGCCTCGTACCGGCGCGACCTGGTCGCGGTGCTCACCCGGCGCGCGCTCGAGGCCGCGTACGAACTGTGGCAGAAAAGGAAGGCGAACTAGATGGTTTCGGTCAGTGTCACCGTCAATGGTGAGAAGCGCACCGCATCGGTGCCGCCGGAGACGACGCTCCTCAAGCTGCTGCGCGAAACCTTCAACCTGACGGGCGCGAAGCTGGGCTGCGATGTCGGCGACTGCGGCGCCTGCACCGTCATCGTCGACGGGGCCATCGTGAACTCGTGCCTGATGCTCGCCGGACAGGCCGACGGCCGCGACATCCTGACCATCGAGGGGCTCGCGACATCCGATCGCCTGCATCCGATCCAGAAGGCATTCGAGGACAAGGGGTCGCTGCAGTGCGGCTTCTGCGGCCCCGGCGTGATCATGTCCGCCAAGTGGCTGCTCGACCAGAACCCGAACCCGTCGGTGGCGGAAATCCGGGATGCGCTCGCGGGCAACCTGTGCCGCTGCACCGGTTACACCAAGATGATCGAGGCGATCCAGACGATCGCGCGCGACAGCGCGCGGCAGTAGCGCGACAGCGCGCGAGGCAGCAGGGGCCGACCTTCATTCGGCCCGTGGAGACACACACCGATGGACACCAAGACCAAGACCGGGACCGTGCTCGAGACCGAGGAACTGCTCCGCGCGCCGGCGCCCGCGCCGCTCGTGCCGTTCCCGCTCGAAGTCCAGGTCGCGGAGCCAAGCCGCCAGACCCCCGCCGTCGGCCAGCGGACGACACGCCCCGACGCGCGCACGCATGGCCTTGGCCAGACCAAGTACATCGACGACTTCTACATGCCCGGGATGCTCTACGCGAAGATCAAGCGGGCCGGCGTCGCCAGCGCCCGCATCACGCGCATCGACACGACGGAAGCCGCGGCGATGCCCGGCGTCGTGGCCGTCATCACCGGCAAGGACATCCCGGTCAACTCGTTCGGCCCGTCGCTGAAGGATCAGCCGGTACTCGCCCAGGAGCGCGTGTTCCACGCCGGCGACGGCGTGGCGGCGGTCGCGGCGGTCACCGAGCAGATCGCGGCCGACGCGCTCGAGAAGATCGTCGTCGAGTTCGAGGAGTTCCAGCCGGTGCTCGACCCGCTCGAGTCGCTGAAGCTGGACACGCCCGGCGTGCACGCCCCGAGCGCGAACATCTACGGCCACAAGCTGATCAAGAAGGGCGACATCGAGAAGGGCTTCGCCGAGTCCTACCGGATTTTCGAAGGCAGTTTCCGCACGCAGATGGTCGAGCACGTGCCGCTCGAGCCGCACTCGTCGCTGGCGTGCTGGGACGCCAACGGCCGCGTGACGATTCATTCGACGCTCGGCCGCATCACGCTCGGCCGCGCCGACATCGCGCGGACGCTCGGCATCCCGATGAGCCGCATCCGCATCGTCGCCACCGTGGTCGGCGGCAACTTCGGCGGCAAGAACGAGATCACGACCGAACCGGTGGTGGCGCTGCTGTCGAAGAAGACCGGCCGCCCGGTCAAGTGCACCTTCACGCGGCCCGAGGAGTTCTTTTCGTCGACGACGCGCCACCCGCTCATCATGGATTACAAGACGGGCGTCACCAAGGACGGGAAGATCCTCGCGCGCAAGATTCGCCTCGTGCTCGACGGCGGCGCCTACTGCTCCTGGAGCGAAACGACGCTCGGCAAGGCGTGCATCCTGTGCGCCGGCCCCTACGAGATCGACAACCTCGTTGCGGAAGCGTTCGTCGTCTACACGAACAAGACGATGACGGGCGCGATGCGCGGATTCGGCGCGCCGCAGGTTTGCTTCGCCTACGAATCGCACATGGACGACATCGCGAAGGCGCTCGGGATCGACCCGCTGGAGATCCGGCTGCGCAACGTGCTGAAGGAAGGGTCGCTGAGCCCGACGAGCCAGGCCCTGCACAGCGTCGTCGTCAAGGAATCGCTGCTGCAGGCGGCGCAGCGGTTCGGATGGAACGGCAACGGCCAGGGAGCGCGGGCATGAAGCGGCGCGGACGCGGCATCGCCTGCATGTGGTATCCGATCGGCTTCACCGTCGCGGCCAACCCGAGCGCCGCGGTGGTGAAGATGAACGAGGACGGCACGGCCACGCTGCTCACGGGCACCGTCGAGACCGGACAGGGGTCGCTGACCATCCTCGCGCAGATCGTCGCGCAGGAGCTGGGCATTGCGACCGAGGACGTCCACGTCGTCTCGGCCGATACGGACACGACGCCGATGGACACGGGCGCCATCGCCAGCCGCACCACCTATGTGACCGGCAATGCGGCGAGGCTGGCGGCGGAAAAGTGCAAGCTGATGATGTACGACGTCGCGGCGCCGCTGCTTGGCGTCAAGCCGAACCAGCTCGAGGCGCGCGACCATCGCATCTACGTCAAGGGCTATCCGCAGCGGAACATGCACATCGGCGACGTCGCCAACCACGCGCGCGTCGTCACCGGCGAGCCGCCGATCGGCAGCGGCTACTTCAACCCGGCGACGGTCGCGCTCGATCCGGAGACCGGCCAGGGCAAGCCATTCGCCACCTACGTCTACGCCACGCAGATCGCCGAGGTGGACGTGGACGACGAGACCGGCGAGGTGGACGTGCTGCGCATCGTCGCGTCGCACGACTGCGGCACGCCGATCAACCCGATGCTGGTCGAGGGGCAGGTCGAGGGCGGCATCTCGATGGGCGTCGGCTTCGCGCTGCAGGAGGAGATTCTCTTCGACGCGAAGGGCCGCCAGATCAACCCCAACCTGACCAACTACATCATGCCGACCTCGCTCGACATGCCCGAGATCGAGGTCGACATCGTGGACAACTACGATCCCACGGGTCCCTTCGGCGCCAAGGGCGTCGGCGAGCCGACGTGCGTGTCCACCGCGGCCGCGATTCTCAACGCCATTCACGACGCGGTCGGCGTGCGCATCACGTCGCTGCCCGCGACCGCCGAGAAGATTCACAACGCGATCAAGGCAAAGCAGGCCGAGCAGGCGAGACAGATTGCGGCTGCAAGTTGATCACCACGAAGATTTTGAACCGCGAAGAGCGCGATGCACACGAAGATCCATAAGTAGTCTCTTCGTGTCCTTCGCGTCCTTCGCGGTTATCCCCTGACAACCTTCGAACTCTTCGACTTCTACGAGAAAGGTGCGCGATGGCCAGTGATTTCGTGAGATGGGATCAGCGGAAAGTCGACCCCGCGACAGGGATGGATATTTCGTTCCTCGACGGTCCGCATCGCAATAATCCGCGGCGGCTCTACAGCCAGACCGGGGCCGACTGGCAGATGCGGGTCGACTTCGATCGGCTCCGCAAGGACCGGCTGAGGAAGCTGCAGGCCGAGATGAAGGTCGACAATCTCGGGGCGCTCATCCTGTTTGCCGGCGCCAACATCCGCTACGCCACCGCGTCCTACCAGGGCAACTGGAAATACAACATCAACATCCGTTACGCGGTCGTGCCGGCCGAAGGGCCGCCGACGCTGTTCGAGACCGCGGGCTCGGACCTGCAGTGCGCCAAGATCGACCTGCCGTGGATGGAGCCGGGACGCATCCGCCCGGCGGTGACGTGGCAGTGGGCCGAGGGCGCGGTGCCGTTCATGGCCGGGCGCATGGCCGACAGCGTCATGGAAGTCCTCAAGGAGCACAAGGTCGAGAAGGAAAAGATCGGCATCGACAACCTCGACATGCCGGCCTTCGAGGCGCTGACCAAGCTCGGGCTGACCATCGTCAACGGCTGGCCGGCGGTGTCGCGCGCGCGCGTGGTGAAGACGCCGGACGAGATCGAGCTGCTGAAGATGGCGTCGAGCATCGGCGACGCCGCGATGTGGAAGATCAAGTATGAGTGGCTGAAGCCGGGCGTGCGCGAGCGCGAGATCGAAGCCAAGGTGCACGAGTTCATGCTCGAGCGCGGCTGCGAGATCATCTACGACATCATCGTCGCGTCGGGCGGCAACACCAGCCCCTACCGCCGCTGGGCGACCGACAAGCTGATTCGCCAGGGCGACCTCGTCATCGTGGACATCAACGCGGTCGGCCCGTCCGGCTACTTCATCGACTTCGTCCGCTGCTTCAAGTGCGGCGGCGCGCAGGGGATGAAGATGACGCCGAAGGAAATCGACCTCTACCGCGAGGTCTACGACTCGATGTACGCCGGCATTGCCCAGCTGAAGCCCGGCAATACGACCGCCGACGTCGTCAAGCAGTTCCCGCACTACGATGACGACGAGTACACGACGGTGACGCTGCAGCAGTTCGCGCACAGCATCGGCATCACGCTCTACGAGGGGATGTGGATGTCGCGCGCCTACTCGATGAAGTACCCGGCGCAGATCAAGGAGAACATGTACTTCGCGATCGAGACGTTCGCCGGGCACCCGCACCTCGAGATGACCACCCGCCTCGAGGAGAACGTGCTCGTCACCGCGAACGGCCCGGTGGTCTTCACGCGCATGGAGCACATGGAAGAGGCGATGAGATAGACGCATGTCTTTTCTCATCGCTGTCGCCGATTCGGTCTTTCCCAATCTCGATCCCGCCACGCAGGTGTTGTCGCCGATCGGGGCCGAGCTGAAGCTGGCCGCCGATTCGTCGCCGGAATCCGTGATGAAGGTCGCCGCGGACGCCGACGCGGTGCTCGTGACCTACGCGAAGATCAACGCCGACATGATCCGCCAGATGAAGAAGGTGCGGATCATCTCGCGCTTCGGCATCGGGGTCGACAACGTCGACCTCGACGCCGCGACGCAGAAGGGCATCGTCGTCACGAAGGTGCCGGACTACTGCATCGACGAGGTGTCGGACCACGCGATGGCGCTGCTGCTGGCGGCCGTGCGCAAGATTCCGATGGCCACCGACCAGGTGCACGCGGGCACGTGGAAGATGCCGAACTTCGTGCCGATCCACCGGCTGCGCGGCAGCGTCCTGGGGCTGGTGGGGTTCGGGCGGATTCCTCAGCTCGTGGCGCCGAAGGCGAAGGCATTCGGCATGCGCGTCGTGGCCTTCGACCCCTATCTGCCGCCGGAAGTCTTCCAGAACCTGGGAGTCGAGCGGGTCGAGTTCGCCGAGCTGCTGAAGGTGTCCGACTACGTGTCGATTCACAGCCCGCTGACGCCCGATACGAAGGGGCTGTTCAACGCCGACGCGTTCGGGCAGATGAAGAAGGGGAGCTACGTGGTGAACACCGCGCGCGGCCCCATCATCGACGAGGCGGCACTGGCGGCGGCGATCGACTCCGGCCACCTCGCCGGCGCGGCGCTCGACGTGATGACGAACGAGCCGCCCGTGAACTCGCCGCTCGTCGGCAAGCGCAACGTCATCCTCACGCCGCACACCAGCTTCTACTCCGAGGAGTCGCTGGTGGAGCTGCAGACGAAGGCGGCGCAGGAAGTGGCGAACGTGCTCACGGGAAAGCCGCCGCTCAATCCCGTCAACGTCCTCCAAACCACAAAATGACGACCCGGCTTTCTGTAACACAGGAACAGAGGGACTTGATTTTCTCTGTGCCTCTGTGTCTCTGTGGCTCGTCATCACCATCATCATCATGAAAGCGATGGTTCTCCGGGCGCCGTCCGACCTCGTGCTCGACGAGGTCGCGCGGCCCCAGCCTGCGGCCGGGCAGGTGCTCGTGCGCGTCACGCATAGCGGCGTCTGCGGCACCGACTACAAGATCTACAACGGCTCGATCAAGGTTCCCTATCCACTCATTCCCGGTCACGAGATGGCCGGGGAGGTTGTCGACATTGGACCGTACGTGGGGCGGGTCCCGCCAAGCACCGGTGCCGCGCGCGGCGGACCCGCCGTCGGCGACCGCGTCATCGTCGATCCCGAGACGTACTGCGGGACCTGCTTCTATTGCCAGAAGGGGCTCACCAATCTCTGCCCCAACGGCACGCTGATCGGCCGCGACGTCAACGGCGGCTTCGCCGAGTTCCTGATGGTGCCCGCCAGCCAGGTGTTCCGGCTGCCGGACTCGATTGACGACCGCACCGCGCCGTTGATCCAGGTCCTCACCACCTGCCTGCACGCGCAGCGGCAGGTCGAGACGTTCCCCGGCGACACCGTCGCCGTCATCGGCCTGGGCGTCACCGGCCAGCTGCACGTGCAGCTCGCGAAGGCGCGCGGCGCGCGCGTCATCGGCATCACGCGCAGCGCCGAGAAGCGCGCGATGGCCGAAAAGCTGGGCGCCGACTTCACCATCCCCGGCGGCGACGATGTCATCGCGCAGGTGCGGGAGGCGACCGAGGGGCGCGGCGCGGACCTGACGATCGAGACGACCGGCGTGCTCAAGCAGCTCGAGAACTCGGTCCACATGACGCGCTTCGGCGGCAAGGTGCTGATGTTCGGCATCTACACCGCGAAGGAAGGGGCGCTGCCGTTCTACGATCTCTACTTCAAGGAGGTCTCGCTCATCAGCGCGCGCGTCGCCAAGCCCGAGGATTACACGGCGTGCATCGCGCTGGTGGAGCGCGGGCAGGTGCAGCTCGACCCGCTCGTCAGCGACGTCTTGCCCCTCGGGCAGCTGAAGGACGCCATCGACCTGCTGGCGTCGGACAGTGGCCAGCGGATGAAAATCATCATGGAACACGGGCGGACCTGAAGGTCCGCCCCTACGCCTTTTTTCGAGGAATTGAGTGAACGTAGAGGCGGACCTTCAGGTCCGCCTTGGGAGGACAACATGAAGAAGATCGTCGTATTGGCGGCGCTCGCGATGGCAACCACCGCGTCCGCACAGACCCCGATGCCGCTCTCGCGCGCGGTCGTGTCCGACGAGGTCGCCGGCCGCACGCTCATGAAGATGCAGATCAACGCGACGGTCGCGCGGCAGCTCGTGGACGCGTGCCTCGACTTCGCGAAGACGCAGCCGAACGGCCCCGGCACCTACGCGATCTTCGTGCTCGCGCCGACCGGCGACATCGTCGACGCGCACGTCATGGACGGCGTGCTGCCGATTGGCGTCGAGACGGGGCTGATGAAGGCGCAGACGGCGCTGTACGCCCGGACGCCGTCGAGCGAGGTCGCGCAGCGCTTCCCGAACCTGGAAGGGCGCGCCATCCGCATGGACCTCGGCCGCCAGCAGGGCCTCTCGTACTACTTCGTCGGCGGCGGCCTGCCGATCGTTGTCGAGAACCAGTTGATCGGTGCGATGGGCGTCGGCGGCGGCAACATGGACGAGATGTGCGCCTACACCGCGATGACGAAGGTGCTCGGTCCGCAGAAGCCGCTGCCCCAGCCGGCCGCGCGCGGCGGCGGAGCGGGCGGTGGCGGTGGGCAGGGCGGCGGCGGTGGCCGCGGCGGCCGCGGGCAGCAGTAGCTGCGCCCGGCTGCGTTCGTCGTTGGACGTGAGTCGTTGGTCGTTACGGGCACAAACCGCTGACCGTCAACGGCCAGCGGCTCGGTACGTCGTCAGGCGGCTCCCAGGAATCGAACGGGTAAGCGCGTTTCGGTGACGCCGTCGGCTGTCAGTTCGACGCGATAGGCATACGCTCCGGGCTTTGAACTGACGGCTTCCGCGAACGCCGGACCGTGAAAATGCAGTGCCGCCCCGTCATCGGCCGCGTACCCCGGTTTCATCCCCGCTGAAATCGCGCGATGGTACGCCGGCCGCCGTCCCGGCTCGCCGTCGTAATGCGGACACGCGCTCGCATCAATCAGGCCGAGGCCGTCATCGAGCGGTTCGAGGCCGCCGAACGAGTCCGTGATGCCGCCGCTGAACCAGCACAGCATGCCCGCACTGACACCCGCCAACACGGCTCCCCGCGACCATGCCTCGCGGACGATTCCGTCGAGCCCGTGGCGGCGCCAGAGCACCAGGAGGTTTGCCGTGTTCCCGCCCCCGACGTAGATGACGTCCTGCCCGGCGATGAACGTGGACAGGTCCGACGTTCGGCCCGGATGGCGCGGAAGCGACTGCGGGTCCCAGAGCGTCAGATCGGTCGGGACGCATCGACCCGCAAACGCGCGGTAGAAGCGCACGATGTAGGCGGGCGCGTCGGCGCTCGCGGTAGGAATGAAGCAGACGCGTGCAGGGTGGCGCCGTGCGAGCCCGAGGACGAAGTCGTCGAGCAGCGGATTCTCGGGTTCCATGGAGAACCCGCCTCCGCCCATGGCCACGATGTGTCCGTCACTGCCAACTGGCAACTCCCAACTCCCAACTGTCCTGTCTGATCTCCGCGTTGAGTGATGGTCCGAAAGGGCGCCGTCGCGCGTCAGCGCCAGGGATCCGCGAGCACCGCCACTTCTCCGTGCAGCGCGGGGGATCGATTCTCACAGTGGTTTTCGAAGCTGACGCGGAGGTGCTTCAGCGTCAGCAAATCAGGCCCGAACTCGACGGAGTGAATCACCATGTGGCCCGAGGCGACCTCGCAGCCGTGGCCGTTTCCGTTGAAGTCGAGCGCCCACGTCGTGGCGGATCCAAAATTCGTCGTGTCGTAGGAGCCGGGCGCCACCTGCTGACCAACCGGGGCCACGATGAGCAGCGACCATGTCGACTGGGGTGGCTGGTTGTTCGGTCTGACGCCGAGGGACACCTGGCGGCCGGCGCGTCCCGCGCCAGGTTGAAAGACTGCATTCTGCAGCGTGTACGCGCGCGATTCACCCTGCCCGACGAAGTCGCGCGGATCGCTGGTGAAGGACAGCACGGTCGATGTGAATGTCGCGGCGGATTGAGGCCCGGCAGCCGTGCCGGAGGGCGCCGCCGGGTTGCTGCTGCCGCACGCCAGCAGCACGACAGCTGACACCGCAGACACGGCCAACGCTGCTGGACGTTTCATCGCGAAGTCGGCGTCGCGACCTGTATCCAGAACGCGTCGTCGCCACCTTGATACGTGCCGACCGACCGGCTGGCGAACGGCCAGTACGCCGACGTCGTCGTGCCGCCGATCACGACCATCCCGGGCGCGAGGGCCTTCACGACGGTGGCGCGATCCTCTCGCGATCCGCCGAGGTACGTGGACGTCAGGACGGCGCCCTGCGGATCGAACGCGACGAGAAATCCATCGCGGCCGCCGCTGTTGACGAGCAGCACGCGACCATCGTTCGCGGCAACGGTCTTCGCCCCCGGAAACGCCATGACCTGCTGCCAATGCGTGCCGCGATCGTCGGTGCGATAGAGCGCTTCCGACGTGGCGACCGCATAGAGGGTTTGCGGACGCGCCGCATCCTGTGCGATCTCGAACGACACGGACGACCCCTGCTCGTTTCGTCCCGGAAGGCCGTCGTTGATCGGCGTCCACGTCTGCCCGCCGTCGCGACTGCGGATGACGCCACCGGCGAACGAGGCGTAGATCGTTTGCGGATCCCCGGCGTCGATCAAAATTCGCGTTGGCCCTGAGTCCGCAAAAGTCGGCACCGGTCCGACCGGATTCCACGTAAGACCGCCGTCTACCGTCTTCCGGATGGTCGGGCGAGCGTACCGGTCGCTGAATGCGCCGTACGCCGTTGCCGCGTTGCGTGGATCGGCCGCCAGAATGCGCACGGAGGAAAGTTCAGGAGACGTGAACGTCGTCTGCCAGGTGTTGCCTCCGTCGTCAGACCGGCAGACGTAGGCGCCGCCCGTATACCAGACTGACGTGCGCGCCGGTGAGATGACGATCCCGTTGCAGCCACCAGGCGGGCGTGGGACCGGCGTCCATTGCCGTCCACCGTCGAGCGACACGTACCAGCCGCCGGTCCAGGCGCCGGCATAGATGATCGACGGGTGCAGCGGATCGACGAGGACGCCCAGCACCCTCGCGCCGTTGTTCGTCAACTCGCTCCACGTCGAGCCGCGGTCGTCGCTGCGGAAGAGGCCGGTGTTGTCTGCGACATACACGACATTCCCCCGCGGCCACACGATGCTATTGATGCCGGTCGATGCCTGCGCGTTCAGGCCGCGGCTCGAGAATGTCCACGACGCGCCGCGGTCCTGGCTCGCGAATACCGGACCGTTGCCGTAGCCGGGCTGGACGGCGTTGACCGTGGGCCACTGCCTGCCTGCTGTTCCGACGACGTAGGTGTTGCCCAGCGCATCGCTCGCGACGGCAGCGGGGTAGTTCTCCAGCGAATCGCCCCGTCCGTAGTAGGTCGCATACACGAGACGGGACCCGGTCGCGTCGACCTTCGCGATGAATGGATTGCCGCACGCAAGCGGGTATTGATCGGTCACGCTGACGGGGCCAAAGGCATTGACACATGTCGGCTGCACCGCGTTCACGACCGGGAGGTCGAGGGACTCGCTGACGCCGACGATGGTTGCGGCGCCGGTGTTGTCGATCGTGACCGCACTCCCATAATCGTTCTTCGCGCCGCCGAAAAAGCTCGCATACACGACCGCGCCATCGGGACTCAGTTTTGCGATAAATGCATCCGTGCACGGAATGTATATGTAGTTGCGAGAGCTGCTCCCGGGATCAACGCACGAACCCGGGCTCAGGCGCGGTTGGAAGCTGCCGCTGGTCGCAAACGTCGGAAGATTGGTTTGGCCAACCACGTAAATCGAGCCAACGGTGTCTACCTCTACGGCTTGGGCGGCCGTCCACGGCGCGCTTCCCAATTCCATTCGCCGAAGCCACAGCCGTTCGCCAACCGGGTTCAGCTTCAATATGGAGCCGTTGCCGGCCACCAGGACGATGTTGCCGGACGTGTCGACCGCCATGTCGCGCGGTTGCGAAAAACCGCCGTCGGCAGCGCCGAACGTCTTGAAGAAGAGACGGTTCCCCGACGAATCGAACTTGATGACGTAGGTTCCGACAGCAAATGAAACGGCGGATGCGCCGTATCCGCCGGTCGCATAGACATTTCCTGCATCGTCAACCGCGAGTCCGATCGAGGTGGCAGCGGTGACGCCGTTTATCGGCAGGAGGTGACCCCCGACGAGACGGCCCTGACGGTCGAACTTCGCCAGATAGGGAGAACCCGCAGGAGCCGGCGGCGGCGGAAGTGTCATCCCTGCCGGGAGCGGAAGCGTCGAGAGCAGTTCCGGCGACGACGTATACCCCGCCATGTAGACGTTCCCCTCCGAGTCCATGGCGATGGCCCTGGCGTCGTCGCTTTTGGAGCCGCCGAAGACACGCCTGAACGGAAAGGGAGTCGATGACGAAATGTCCGACGACGCCTGAGGCTCCCGCAACGGCTCGACGCGAGTCTGTGGCGCACTGGCGATGGTGAGGGTGCCGGTGGCAATCAGGAGCACGCCGAGCGGGGCAATCCGGCGGGGCATCGAGCGGTGCCCGGCGCGACTGCAAGAAAACTGCCCCTACACGTCGCGCCTGCGCGTCCAGAAAAGTGGCCGCGAGTCTACCGCGCCGGCGGTTTCCAGCCGTCCGGCGCGCGGACGGCGGACAAGTCGAGGGTACCCACGTTCTCTTTCGTGGCAAGCACGAGGCCCGTAAAGAGAACGGGAGGCACCTGTTTCTTTTCCAGATGCTCGATGGCCGCTCGCACCCCCCAGCGGCCCATGGTCACCGTCTGCTGCAGCACCGATGCGGTGATGACGCCCTCGCGAATGAACTTTTCGGTGTCGGGCTGGAAGTCCGTCGCGGTGATCACGATCGAGCCGGCCTTGCCGGCCGACGCGATGGCCTGCGCGGCGCCGACCGCGGTGGAATCCGCGCCGTTGTACACGGCCGTGAGCTGCGGGAACGTCTGCAGGAAATCCTCCATCAGCCGCAGGCCGTCAACCGGCGTGGACTGCGAGTACTGCTCGCCGAGGATCTTCACGTTCGGATACTTTGCAGCCATCTGCTGCTTGAACGCGTTGCCGCGAATCTCCGCCCACGACGTGCCGGGCGCGCCGCGCAGCATGACGACGTTGCCCGCGCCCTTCAGCCGCTCGCCCATGAAGTCCGCCTGCATCCGGCCAATCACGTCGTCATCGGACCTGATGCGCGTGACCACCTTGTCGCTGTCGGTCATGACGTTGACGTTGATGACGGGGATGCCCGCCGCAACCGCGTTCTCGACGGCGCCGACCGTGCCCGGGCCGCTGATGGCCGCGAGGATGATCGCGTCGACTTTGCTGGCAACGAGGTCCTCGATCTGCGAGATCTGCTTGTCGAGGTGTTCGTAGCCGCCGGCCTCGAGCAGCGTCACCTGCGCGCCGAGGTTCTGCGCCTCGTCGACGTACCCGTAGGCCTGGCCGACGTAGTGCGGGTTGGCCAGGTGCGGAATCGAAACGCCAATCCGGTATGGCCTCGACGGCTTCGCGGGCCGGGGAAATTCCGTCACGGCGGCGGCGGTGGCCGCCGCAGGCGCCGGAGTCGCGCCCGGCGCGGCCTCCTCTGCAGGCGGCGTCCCGCGCCCGCACCCGATGATCGCCAGCGCCGCAACGGCCATGAGCGCGCGGCGCGGTGTCGTGAGAGTCGTCAGCATCTCTTCCCCAAATTCGTCAATTCGTCAATTCGTACATTCGTCCATTCGTCAATTTCAGAACCCCTCACCGGCGGCGCTCCCGCGCCAGGTCGACGTACACCGCGCCGACGATGATCGCGCCGATGACGATGTTCTGAATATACGAGGACACCTGCACGAGGTTCAGGCCGTTGCCGAGAATGCCCAGCACGAGCACGCCCATCAACGTCGTGCCGACGCCCCCGACGCCGCCGCTGATCCTGCCGCCGCCGATGACCACGGCGGCAATCGAATACAGCTCCTGCACTTCCCCGAGCGTCGGCTGCCCGGAGATGACGCGCGCCGTCAGGATGACGCCGGCGACCCCCGCGAACAACCCGCTGGTGACGTACACCAGCATCTTATAGTTGGCCACGTTGATGCCGGAAAGCACGGCAGCTTCCTCGTTGCTCCCCATCGCGTAGACGTAGCGGCCGAACCGCGTCCGGCTGAGGATCATCTGCGCCAGCGCGAAGGCGGCCACGGCGATCACGGTCGGGATCGGGAACGGGCCGATGTAGCCGGCGCCGAGGGTGAGGAATTCGCGCGGCAGGCCGGCGATCGGCAGGCCGCCGCTCAGCGTCAGCGCCGCACCGCGCGCGGCGACGAGCATGCCGAGCGTGGCGATGAAAGGAGGGACCCTCGCCTTCGCGATGATCAGCCCGTTGGCCAGCCCCGCCAGCCCGCCGGCGAGGACCCCGGCCGCGATGCCCGCCGCCAGCCCGGACAGCTTCATCTGCTGCGCGCAGACGACGCTGACGAGCGCGAGCAGCGAGCCGACCGACAGATCGATGCCGCCGCTCAGGATGGCAAACGTCTGTCCCAGCGCCAGCAGGGCCAGGATCGACATCTGCCGCGACACGTTCGCGAGGTTCGTCGCGCTCCAGAAATTGGGGTTGATCGAGCCGAAGACGATGGCCAGCGCGACGATCACGGCCGGCATCCCGAGCCGGCTCCAGCGGATGGTCCGCAACGCTAGCGAGGCTCCGCCTCGGACCGGCAAGCATGCATCGCGTTGCTCCGCCTCGCTAGTGCAGTGTTTGTCTGCCCCGCCTCCGGCGGGGCGAGACGTCTTGAAGGCGGTGAGAGAACTGGACTCAAATGCAAGGATTCCGACCCTTCAAGACGTCTGGCGAGGCTCCGCCTCGGACCGGCGAGCGTGGAAGGGCACTAGGCCGCGCCCCTCAGCGCGCAGTTCAGGATGTTCTCTTCCGTCGCGTCGGCGCGGGCGAACTCGCCGCAGATGCGGCCGTCGCGCATCACCAGAATCCGGTCGCTCATGCCGAGGATCTCGGGCAGCTCCGACGAGATCATGACGATGGCGGCGCCGCGTGAGACGAGCTCGCCCATCAGCCTGTACACCTCGATCTTGCCGCCCACGTCGATGCCGCGCGTCGGCTCGTCGAACAGGAACAGCTCCGCGTTGGTGTTGAGCCACTTTGCGATGACGACCTTCTGCTGGTTGCCGCCGCTCAGGTCGCGCACCCATTTCTCGAGGTCCGGCGTCGCCACGCGCAGCGACGAAACGAACTCCTGCGCGCGCCGCCTCTCGCCACGGAGGTCGAGAAGCCCCTTGCGCGAGAACTGACGGAGGCCGCTCAACACGACGTTCTCGCGCACCGACAAAGACGCAAAAATACCATGACGCTTGCGATCCTCGGGCACGAGCGCGACCCGGTTGGCAATCGCGTCGGCCGGCGTGCGCACGCGAACCGGCTTGCCGTGCAGGAAGATGCGGCCGCTGTCGAGGGGATCGGCGCCGAAGATCGCCCGCGCGGTCTCGGTCCTCCGCGCTCCGACGAGCCCGGCGATGCCGACGATTTCGCCGCGGCGGACATTGAAGCTCACGCCGTGGAGGATCCCCTTCCGCGTGAGGCCTTCCACGCGCAGCACCTCGTCTCCCGGCTCCACGCTCACCTTGGGGAACTTGTCCTTCACGTCGCGCCCGACCATCAGGCGAATCATCTCGTCGATGGTCGTCGACGCCACGGCCACCGTGGCGACGTAGGCGCCGTCGCGCAGGATCGTCGCCCGGTCGGCGATTCCCTTCACTTCCTCGAGGCGGTGCGACACGTAGACGATGGCGACGCCGCGCTGCTTGAGACGGCCGATGGTCTGGAACAGCCGGTCGATCTCGTGCGACGTCAGCGTCGCCGTCGGCTCGTCCATGATGATCAGCCTGGCGTCGAGCGACAGCGCCTTGGCGATCTCGACCATCTGCTGCTGCGCGACGCCCAGGTGCTTGACGGTCGCTTCGGGATCGATCCGCAGGTCGAGCGAGGCGAGGACTTCACGCGTCCGTTCGACCAGGGCACGGTGGTCGACAATCGACAGCGCGCGGACGCGGAGCGGCTCGCGGCCGAGGAAGATGTTCTCGGCCACCGACATGTCGGGTGCGAGCGTGAACTCCTGGTAGATCGTGCTGATGCCCAGCACCTGCGCGTCGTGCGGGTTGCGTATCCGCGCCGGCCGGCCGTCGATGCGGATTTCGCCGGCGTCCGGCTGATAGACGCCGGCAATCGTCTTGATGAGCGTGGACTTGCCGGCGCCGTTCTCGCCGAGCAGCGCGTGCGTCTCGCCCGCGCGGATCTCGAGGCTGACCCCGCTCAGCGCGACGACGCCGGGAAAGCGCTTGACGATGCCCTCGGCCTGGAGAAACGGCGCTTCCCGCCCGATGTCCATCAGGCTCGCATTTTACGTGCGGCCGGCCGATGGGTGGTCATGAACTGAAACGCGGGAACGGCACCAGCATCGGCACGCGGCGCGCATAGGCCGCGTACGCCTCTCCCAGCTCGTCGCGCAGGAATGCCTCCTCGACGCGCGCTTTGACATAGATGCCGACCGCCATGACCGTGGCCCCGGCAATCGTGGCGGGCGTGATGCGCTCCAGCATTGTTGCGGCGATGGCGAGGAGCAGGCCGGTGTAGATCGGATGCCGCACCACCGCGTAGGGACCGGTGTTCACGACATGGTGATGCTCCTTGCGCGTGACCGAGCTGGACCAGAGGCGGCCGAGGTGCAGGCGCGCCCACCACGTGAACGCGAAGCCCATCGCCGTCACCGCGACGAGCAGCCACGCGATTCCCGCGCCGGGCTGCCACGAGATGCTCCTGCTGGATCCGCCGCTGAACATCAGCACCGCGCCGAGCATCGTCAACGCGCGGTAGAGGACTTCGCGGCGGGCGGCGGGACGTGTGATCGTCCGTTGGCTCCACCACGCCGCGGCGAACCAGGAGACCAACCAGGCAATCCACAAGCACAGGATGGCCGTTGAAATGCTCGGCAGCGATCGACTCAGTTCTTCACGGGCACAGCGAAAACGACGAGCGCGGCGCGGTACTCGGCGTGCCCGGCCGACCGCGCCCGCGCCGGGAAGGATGATGGCGATCGTCTACTGCGGCGGAGCGTCGCCCGCGCCGCCGCCACGACGACCCCCGCGTCCGCCGCCGCCCGCGCGGCCGGCGCCGCCGCCGCCGTAGGAAGGCGCGGGGGCGTCCCCGAGCCCGTAGACCTCGTTCGAGTAGATCTTCTGATAGCGGACGCCGTTGCCGTCCTTGTCGAGGTACCCCATCGACTGCTGGAAGAGACCCGGCTGCGGATATCCCTTGGGCACCGTGCCTTCGGAGATATAGAGCTTGTTCTCGCGCATGCTGATGAAGACGAAGGTGCGCGACTGATCGGCATTGTTCGTCAGCTGGAGCTCGATGCCCTCGACGAGATCCTGGTGCGCCCAGAGCATCCGCGTCATCTTCACGTCGCGCTGCAGGAACTTCGAGGCGGCGTAGATGATCGCGCCGCGGATGTCGTGCTTCCAGTAGCCCGGGCCGCTCAGGTCGCTGCCGATGCAGGGCTCTGCGCCGGCGGGGCAGTTCTTCCGCCGCTCGACGCCCTGCGGCTCGATCCCGTTGTAGTCCACGACCGTCATCGAGTAGCGTTCCCGTCCGCGCTCGGCGCTGTAGACGCGCGCGGGCAGCGTGTAGTCGTACTCCGACTTCCAGGTCGTCGTGGTGACTTTCGGCTGGCCGGGAAAATCGACCTTGAAGCCGTCCTGGACGTTCTGGTACTCGGCCCAGTCCTGGGCGACGGCGAGCCCCGAGCCCGCGAGCAGCAACACGAATACAAATGAGACCGTCCGCATCGGGTAAGTCCTCCGGTTAACGAGCGCCGAAAATACTATCGCGTCCGCTCCGCCCACCCGTGTCCCGTCGCCCACGCCGTGGGCGTGAAGACACGCATCGCGGCCTCGCACAATCAGACAACTTAAACAATTACAACGACTTAGCATCTGGCTGATCGGTTGCTCTCCTCTTCCGCGGGGAACACGGAGGACGGACATGGGAGCGAATCGAGCGATGTGGACGGCGGCGATGGTTGTAACGGGAGTGCTCGCGGGCACGCGCGCCCAGGCGGCTGACACGGTCCCGCCCGAGGCAGTTGTCCGGCGAGTCGTCGTGAGCATCCCCGACCGGAAGCTTGCGGTCGTGGAGAACGACGAAATCGTGCAGGTGTTTGACGTCGCGGTCGGCGCGCCGGCGAGCCCCAGCCCCACGGGCACCTTCACCATCGTCAATCGCGTCGCCAACCCGACCTACTACCACCCGGGGACCGTCATCGCGCCGGGGCCACGGAACCCCATCGGCACACGGTGGATCGGCCTGAGCCAGAAAGGCTACGGCATTCACGGCACCGATCAGCC
>Ga0134123_10000023_pt1 | contig 93196 bp, 72 predicted proteins | sample KB303_FD_96460 | JGI IMG/M metagenome (GOLD analysis project Ga0134123, IMG submission 96460) | Terrestrial soil microbial communities without Nitrogen fertilizer from Kellogg Biological Station, Michigan, USA - KB3-0-3 | ecosystem: Environmental > Terrestrial > Soil > Unclassified ...
GCCGCGTTCATGGAGCACGCGCTCATCGTGCTCATCCTCCCGCCGGTGCTGATCGTGCTCGCGAGCGTCGCGTGTGAAATGGCGCGCGCCCTCGCGGGTCTGGAAAGAAGGCGGCTGCCTGCCTCGCAGGCCGCCCCGGCGACCGCTCTTCGTGCTCTTCGTGGCCTTCGTGGCCGCGCGCGAAGCGCGCCTTCGTGGTAATCCGTGGGCCGCGGCGCGCGAAGGTCCGGTCCGCGTCAGAACGTCAACCGGAAGCCGACCTGCATGGTGCGGAACTCACCGGAAGTCGGCTTGAGGTAGAGCGCGTTGTTCTCCTGTGTGCTGATGGTCACGTTGGTGTTGTTGAATACGTCGAACGCCTCCGCGATCAGGTCCAGCGAGACCCGGGCGGGAAGCGTGATGCGCTGCTGCAAGCGGACGGCTGTCCGGTTGCGCGCGGGCTGCGTGAACGCGTTGCGCGGCACGATGGTGCCGTTCGGGCGCAGCCGCTGGATCGACGCGTCGCTGCCGCCCAGATTGCGCAGATCGCCGCCGTAGATCGTCTGCGCACGCTGGCCGAGGCCCATGTAGTGCGTGCCGCTCACCTGGAAGCCGCCATGGACTTCCCAGATACCGCTCATCACGGCGCGGTGGCGCAAGTCGGACGCGGACAAGCCGTACTCGCCGTTCAGATCGGGCGCCAGCTCGAACGGCACTACCTGCGGCGTGCTTCCGGCCACCCCCTGCAGCGGCTTGCCGAGCGCATCCCACAATCCGCTCAGCGTGTAAGTGACCGCGCCCTGCCAGTGATGGCTCATGCGCTTGGTCAACGCCGTCTGCAGGCCGTGGTACGTCGAGCGCCCGTTCTGCACGGTCATGGCGACGACACCGAAGTCGGGATACGGCAGGAGACTGCGATTCGAATTCGGATAGTTGACGCCGGTCGCGGGGTTGAAGGCGATGTTGACGTTCTGCTGCTGCCACCCCTCGTCGCGGCTCTTGGTGAAGATGTAGTCCGCTTCGACCACCGCCTCGGCGCCCAGCTGCCGCTCGAACCCGATCGACGACTGCCAACTGCTGTTGATGTTGTAGGGAGGCGGCTGCTTCAATTCGCCGTTCCCCCGCAGCAGGCACGGGGCGTTGCCCGCGTATCCGCTGGCTTTCCAACTCGCGAAGGCGCCAGCCTGTTCCGGCGACGAACAGTACCTGCGGATGGCTTCGTCGTAGGTCGGGGTCGGCCCGTTCAGGGGATTGCTGGCAAAATCGGGCCGGCCGTCGTTCAACACCTCGACCACGGCGACGGTCTTCGCTTCCGACGGGTACGTCGTCTGGACCATCTCGCCGTAGTACTTGCCGGCTCCGCCACGCAGCACCGTCTGCTGGTTCAACTGATAGACGAAGCCGAGTCGCGGCTGGATGTTGGCCGCGTTCTGCGGACGCCCGGAGAGCATGAAGGGCGGGAACGACTCCTGGTTCTGGAACATGTTCCAGAGCAGGTCGTAACGGACGCCGAGGTTCAGCGTCAGCCGGCTCGTCGCGTGCCAGTCGTCCTGCATAAAGGCGGCATAGCCGGGAATCCGAATCGGGTCGCGGCGCGACTTGATGATCCCCAGCGTGTAACGCCGTACCAGCGGCGAGAGCGCGGCGAGGTTCCAGGTATCGGCGTCGAACGCATCCGGCAGCAGCGACTCGATGTTGGCGGGCGCCGCGCCGCCGCGCGCGTCGATGATGCCCATGCACTGCGTGCAGTTGTTCGTGTAGTGCTGGTGCAGGAACAGCTCGCCGCCGACTTTCACGTCGTGACGGCCGCGCGCGTCGTAGGACGACGTCCAGGTGTCCTTGATCTGGTAGAGGTCCTGGGTCCGATAGCGCGGCGCGCCCTGGTTGCCGCCGATGGTGAAGTTGGTGAACGTGATGCGCGGCGACCCGGTGGTGATCGGGCCGAACGGGCTGCCTTGCGCCAGCCAGTGGCGGGACCAGTGCGTCAGGTTCTCTTCCCCGAACAGGAAGCCGGCGTGTCCCACCATCAGCTCGTTGACCGTCCGGTTGCTGAGCACGTTGGTGAGCTGCACCGCGAGCTGGTCGGAGTTCTCCCATCCTCTCGACGTGCCCGCCGGGTGGTTGGTGTCACCGGGCCCGAACGGTGTGGACACCTTCGCCACGTTCAGCCGCACCATGACGCGGCTCTGCGGCGACATCTGGTAGTCGAGGCGGCCGCCGCCGATCTTCTTCCTCGACGTCCCCTGCAGGGAGACGTTGAAGCGCGGGTACGGCGTTCTCCACGTCTCTTCCTTCGGCTCGCGCTCGTACTCGTCGTAGGCGAAGAAATGCAGGCGGTTGCGCAGGATGGGACCGCCGAACGTCGACGCGTACTGCTGGTTCTGGACCGGCGTCACGCGATCGAGGATCGGATCGGGCGCGTTGAACCGGTCGTCGCGGAAGTTGCTCCTGAACGAGCCGGCGTAGCGGTTGGTGCCGGACTTGGTGACCAGGTTCACCTGCAGGCCCGAGGAGCGTCCCTGGGTGGCGTCGAAGCGATTGGAGATGAACTGGAACTCCGCGATCATCTCCTGGCTGAACGTCGGCTGGCCGCCGCCGCCCATCGTGTTCTGGAACTGCTGGCCGTCGACGTTGGTCTGAAACTCCCGGATGCGGTCGGTGTTCCTCGAGTTGATGCGCGCCACGGTGTCGGTGGTGGTGCGGCTGCCGGGCGCCAGCAGCAGCAGCGCGCCCCAGTCGCGCCCCTGCAGGGGCATGTCCTGCACCTGCTTCGGATCGATGTTGCTGCCGAGGACGGACGAGGAGACGTTCAGGAGCGGGGCTTCGGCCGTGACGGTGATCGTTTCCGCCAGCGTCGACGGCGACAGCTGCAGGTTCACAACCAGGGTCTCGCCGACCAGCAGCTGCACGCCCTCGCGGACGACGGTGGTGAACCCGGGCAGTTCGGCCGCAATCTTGTACGCGCCCACGCGCGCCGGGATGCGGTACATGCCACGGTCATCGGTGACGGCAGTGAAGGTGTTGCCGGTGGCCGCGAGCACCGCCGTGACGACCACGCCCGGCAGCACGCCGCCGGTTGAATCGGTGGCCGTGCCGGTCAACGTCGCTTCCTGGGCGAAGGTGACGGCCGGCAGCAGCAGGATCCCGGTGGAGAGCAGCAACCGCCTGACGATCGCGAATGTCATAACGCCTCCCGAAGGGTTGACTCGGGTACACGCGCCGGTGAGGGATCTTCCGGGACCTAGTGCGAGCGGGACGCAGGACTACGAGCGGCGCACTCTATAACGTACGGCCGGTAGGAGCTGTCAAGGAGAAAGAAAGAGGTGAGATCGACTTATCCCTGCATCCAGGGTGACATGTTGTGCCACGTGGACGAGAGGAACGCGCCAAGCCGCGCGACGTAGCCGGTGAAGCCACCGCCGCCGTCGGCCATCGCCGCGATGTCTTCGGCTTCGACGGTGACCTCGATCGGCATCTCGAGCGGCACGTTCGCCGCGGCCCACCACTCGGCGGCCGTCGCGGCCGTCGGCCGCAGCGAGCCGATCGCCGCGCTCACCGTCGGCCGCAGGACACGATTGCGGTCCATCATGCGGCCCCACGGCTCGCCGTTGATGGCGCGCGTGTAGACGTCCGCATACCAGCCGAGACGTGACGGTTGCGGCACGACGTGGAAGACCAGCTGCTGGCGCTCGGCGATGAAGAGGATGTCGCCCGCGTCGCTCATCTCACGGAGCACGTCCTCGAGCTCCAGGACGGTCTGCAACGGCGTGTTCACGATGGCGATGTCGAAGGCGAGGCCCAGCGCATGCGTCGGAACGTCGGTGATCGCGTTGGGATTGGTCGCGCGCAGCTCGTTCTGATACTCGAGATGGCGGACCATGCTGGTGACCTCGATCGGTCCCGACTTGATCCGTGAGGCAACATCGATCAGGCAGCCGATCGTCGCGGTGCGCGCCGACACGTAGCTGTTCTGGTGGACAACGTCCATCTCCCCGATCGGACTGGCGCCCTCGCGCCGTACGCGCACGTTGAACCGCTCCGCGCCTTCCGGGAGCGGAACGAGACCGCCGGTGGCGAGACCCTGTTCGATGTCCGCGTACGTATTGAGCGCGAGCGGCGAGAGAAACGCGGCGTAGGCCTCACGAATCGCCAGCGCGTCGTGGGCGCTGCGCGCGCCCAGCTCCGTCACCACGTCGTTGACCACCGACAGGAATTCGTCGGGGCTCACTCGCTCGGCGCGCGCGACGTCGGGCGAGACGAGGCAGAGCGACACCGCGACGATGGGCACCAGTTGGCGTATGACGGGCACGGTGCCTCCAATTGTGCGCGACTCGAGGCGTCAATTTCGAGCTCGGCCGGAGGACTGGTCGCGCCGCGGCACGCCGATGAGCCATTCGCGTCGCGCGGATCAGCCGTGACCGAGCGCGACTGGGCGAGCCAGGGGACGCGGGACGTCGGGTGCCACGCGCACGCCCTTCACGATCAGCCAGGCCGCCAGCATGACGTGAACCGGGGCGAGCGGCATCGCCATCTCCATGATCGGTGGATATCCCAGGAGGCCGCGCACGGGCACGCCGACGATCTGCAGCGCCGTCGTCACCATGCCGGCCGCGGCCAGCAGCCGCGGCACGAGTGCGGTTCGCCACAGCGTCACGTAGAGCAGGAACAGCCAGCTCACCACCGTCAGCAGCTGCGTATAGTGCGCCCACTTGCGCGCAGCTGAGGCGACCGCGCCAGCCGCCTGCAGCCGTGAGATGTCGCCGCCGTTCGCGATGGCGAAATCCTGGCTCAGCGAGAGCATCGTCAGCAGCGCGCCGCTTTCGACGAGCTGCAGCGAGACGTTCGCAATGGCGAGGGCGAGCAGCGCCATGGCCAGGCGTTCGGCGTCCGCGCGGAGCAGGGGCCACGCCGCGATCGCGATGCCGAGCACGAGAACGGCGGCGAGGATGAACAGGCCGACGGCCCCCCGCACGCCCGCGGCGTCCGCCGCGGCACTCTCGAGAAAGCTCGGCGGGACGAGCGCGGCATCGAGCAGCACGTACGGCAGGATGAGCCCGAGGAAGAAGTGCAGGAGGAGCAGCACTCCGAGCAGGTGTCCGACGCGCCTGTCCGGCATCATCGCGCTTCCGTGGTCATGTCAAATCGCTCCTCGCACGCGGCGCAGGCGGACGGCGCCCAGCAGGAACACCGCGCTCAATGCCAGGCCGGCGCAGAGAGCCGGACTGATCAGCAGTTGGCCGAGCGGATGTGGTGTCAGCATCTCCATGGTCATCGGGGGGGCGCCGGCTCCCGGCGTCATCTCCCCGCCGCCGAGGAAGTAGTGCATGACCAGCGTGGCGAAGTGGGTGCTGTTGAACGCAATTCTCTCGATGACGCCGATCGCGACCGGCGGCAGCGCGGCCCAGAGGAACGGAACGCGCGGAGCCCAGGCCGACGCGAGCAGCAGCCAGGCGTAGAACGGCGCGTACCAGACCCCGTGAAACGCAACCAGGTGGCCGAAGTTGATGCGGGAGATGTCCAGCAACGACACGTGCGACCACAGTATCGACGGGCTCATGCCGCTGGCCGCCAGCACGGCGCTGCCGGCCAGCAGCATGACGGTCTGTGTCGCGACCGTCGCGACGAAGGTCACGAGCGGGAGCACGAGGATGGGAATGCTGGCTTTCGAGAGCACGGTCATCAGATCCGAGACGGGCAGCGACTTCCAGAAGAGGACGCTGCGATCCCGGCGATCGCCGTACAGCGCATCCTGGCAGTAGAAGACGGCCACGAACAGATCGACCGCCATGAGGATGATCGAGACGATCAGGTACGGCTGCTCGATGGCCTGACGCAACGCGGGTTCGCTCAGCGTCAGCGCCGCACGCGTCCGCGAGGGAAGCGTGAACAGCGAAATCGAGAAGCCGACGAGCACCAGGCCGGCGACCGACAGCGGCGCCAGGTAGATCGACCGGTTCTCCCACAACTCTCGCCGCACCGACCACGACAATCGCTGGACTGCCGGAACCTCCACGTCGTTCATCGCACCGCCCCTTGTTCCCGCGGGCCGCGGTTGCTCATCACGGCCAGGAACAGATCGGCCACGCTCGGCGTTCGCATCTCGCCCAGCGCGGCCAGTTGCCGCCGGTCCGCACCATCGAACATCAGCACGGTATGGCCGACCCCGTCCCGCTCGGCGATCGGATGCAGGGCGCGCGCGGTCGCGAGCCGGTCGGGATGGACGAACACTTCCTGGTACCGCGACTCGACTTCCTCCATGCTGCGGCTGAACACGATGCGGCCCCGATCGATGAACAGCACGTCGGTGAGGACGTGCTGGACCTCTTCGACCTGGTGCGTCGCCACCAGCACGGTGCGGCTGCGCTCGAGGTAGTCGGTCAGCAGCGCGTCGTAGAACTGCTTGCGCGAGAGGAGATCGAGTCCGAGCGTCGGCTCGTCGAGCACGAGGAGGCGTGCGTCGATGGCCATGACGATCGCCAGGTGCAGCTGCGTCACCATCCCCTTCGACAGCTGTCCGACTTTCCGATCCGCCCCGATGCCGGTCTTCGCCAGGAAGGCCTCCGCCTTCGCGCGATCGAATCGCGGATGGATGCCGGCGACGAAATCGAGCGCCTGCGACACCCGTATCCAGCGCGGCAGCACGGCGACGTCGGTGATGAAGCAGACGTCGCGGGCGAGCCGATCGCGTTCCGTCCACGGATCTCGCCCGAGCACGCGCAGGTGTCCCGCGTAGGCCGTGAGACCGACAATCGCGTTCAACGCGGTGGTCTTGCCGGCGCCGTTGGCACCGATCAGCCCGACGATGCGGCCCTCCTCGACCTGCAGATCGACGCGGTCGAGGGCGACGGTCGCGCCGTACGTCTTGTGGAGGCCGCGAGCCTCGATGTACGCCATGGGGTCAGTGCTCCTCGCGAGCGGCCGGCAGGAGATCGCCGGGCTTCAGTCCGAGCCGCTGCATCCGCTCCTGGATTCTCGGCCACTCGTCGGCCAGGAACTTGTCGCGCTCGCCTTTCAGCAGCAGCTCGCGGGCGCCCGCGTTGATGAACATGCCGCGGCCGCGTCGCGTCTCCACCAGTCCTTCGTCCACGAGCTGCTGGTATCCCTTCATGACCGTGATCGGATTGATCCGGTATTCGGCGGCCACCGTGCGCACCGACGGCAGCGGGTCGCCTTCCTTGAGCACGTCGTCAAGGATCATGGCGACCACGCGGTCGCGCAGCTGCCGGTAGATCGGCTGACCGTCGTTCCACTCGTGGCCCATCGGCTGTCCGATCGTCAGTGGGTGCCGCCACCCTCGAAGTTCGTTCGCTGCAGGGCGAAGTGCGCGCGCATCGGCACGTCGCCAGGCATCATGTAGGTCCAGTCTTCCGTGTGATGGTTCGCGTCGACGAAGGTGAACACCGCGTGGTGCATGTGGCCGCGTTCGTTGCCACCCGAGAGATCGAGGAAGTCGAACTCCACCGTCTTGCCGTCCGGCGACAGCGTACCGACCATGCGCGGCCGGTTGCCGGCGTCGCAGTAGTGGGTCAGCGTCATCCGGCCGGCGTCGAGATAGAACATCGTCAGCGGATGGTCCGGGAGCCCCGACACGGACATCTCGTGCACCAGCGCATTCCCACGCGACGTCACGCGCAGGGAGAACTGCACGAAGTTGCCGGTGGCCGCGGGGACCGCCGGGATCGTCGTCAGCTGGCCGACCCAGGAACCCGCCAACGTCTTGAGCTGCTCGAATCCTGCTACCGGCGCTGCGTCGGTTGAGGTCTCGTGACCGTGCGCGGATGACTGGGCAAAGGCCGGGCTGGCCACCGACAACGCGAGGATCAAGAACGCAAAGTGCCACGGTTTCATCTTTTCTTCTCCCTATTGGGTCACGCGTTCCAAATGCGATGTAGTGTTATATCTAGCTATAACACTAATACACTCGAACGCTCGAGGCAACACCTAACTCCTGGTCGCGAGAAAAAAACGATTGGGGTGGATTAGGAGGAGGGAAGGACCGGGCCCATGCACATGCATGGGCCCGGCACCGGGAAAATTAGAAGTCGATCTCCATGCTGATCCGCGCGTAGCGCGCCGGCTGCAGCGCCGTCGGGGCCAGCCACTGACCACCGGGCACGAACGTCTGGTTGTACGCCGTCACCACGTCCACGTTCATCAGGTTGTAAACGTCGACGCCGATCTGCGTTCGCATTCCGGCGAACCGGAGAATCTTCGCCACGCGGAAGTCCACGTTGTTGCGCCGATCGGCAAACATCGTGTACGGCGCGATCAGGTTCACCGTGGCCACAGCGGCGCCCGTGAGCGGCCGCCCGAGCGGTTGCGGCCCGGACGCGATCCACGCGTTGTCCGCCACGAAGTTCGCCTCCAGGTACTCGCCGGGCACACTGATCCACGTCGCGGCCAGCTGAACGTCCCAGCGCGGAATCGTATAGGTGGCGAGCCCGCGGACATCCGTTCGGTACGGTTCGGCGTAGCGGCAATAGGGGTTGGTCACCGACAGTGAACCACGCTGCGTCGTCACGAGCACGTTGGCTGTCACGGAGCTGTTCGCAACACCCGTGGGGCCGGTCCCCAGCTCCGGCAGCTTCGCGCGCACGGCGCAGCCGTCGGACAGCTTGCGCCCGGTGGACGCCCCGCCCTGCAACGTCAGCCCCATCTTCAGCCGCGCCGCGACGGCGTAATCGAAGCCCTGCCAGTTCTCCTTCTGCTCACCGAAGTTCCTGGAGGACTGCGCGAGCTCGTCGACGAGACCGACCTTCTCCGGCACGAGGTTGTACAGGCCGCCGATCGTGTAACCGCCGCCGCCAGGCAGGCGCGGATCGACGGGCGCGCGGATGCTGAACGGCGTGTAGTCCTGGAAGCTGGTGGCCCGGTTGTCCACGACGTACCAGTTGCCCCACGAGTTCCGATTGAAGCCGGCGGTCACGGAGACACGCGGCACGATTTCGTGCTGCACCGACGTGCCCATGCTCCAGTTGTGCGGCCGCCTGCCCCAGCCGCCGATGTAGTCCGGATCGAAGGTGCGGTTGAACACCTGCCGTCCGAGGTTCTGGTTGTCCATCCGCGCGCATTCGCCATTCGCCGCGGGGCTCATCAGATCGCAGTCCGGCACGTAGTTCCGGTTGCTGTCGGTCCACCCGCGCGTCGTCCTGACGACGGTGCGCACCAGCGGGTTCATGTCGAGATCGTTGTTGGTCGCCGTGATGGCTTCCATGTACTTCCCGACGTTGAACTTCACGGCCGTCTTCCCGTTCCCGAACAGGTCGTACGCAACGGCGATGCGCGGTGAGAGGTCCTTCCAGCCGTAGCCGGGCGTCGATCGACTCGGATAGAAGATCTCCTCAGGCGCGTACGGGTAGCCGGGACCGCCAACGCCCGAATCCGGATAGCTCGAGGTCAGCGAGTCGTAGCGCAGGCCGCCCTGGAGCGTCATCCGCCTGAACGTCCACTGGTCCTGCGCGTAGAAGTTGGTCGGAACGAGATTGCGAACGTACTTGATGTGGCCTCCCACGACCATGGTTTGCGTCAACTGGTTCGGCACGCCGTCCCGCATCCGGATCTGGGTGATCTGGTTCGGGTAGTCGTAGGTCTGCGACGGGTTGCCGAACCCGCCCTGGTAGCCGAACTTCATGTTGTGCGCGCCGGTGACATAGGTCAGCGACGCCCGCACGCTGGCCAGGTTCCCGATCAGCGAGTGTGCGAACCCGCCGTTCACGGGGGCCGAGGGTGCCCGCGAGAGAAGGTTCGGCACCTCGCCGCCCTGCTCCAGGACCTGAATCATTCCCGGAACGTTGGTGCCGTCGTTGCGTTTCGTGAAGCGGTAGCGCGCCTGATACATGCCCCAGCCGGCCTCCGCCAGCAGCCGGCCCGAGATCGGGGACGACCACGTGGCGCTTGGTTGACGGGAAGGGATGTAGTACGAGCGGGGCGTCGCTTCCGGCGTCGTCAGCTGGCCGTTGGTCTCGGCGCCGCCGCCCTCGCCGTAGTTGGAGTCGAGGTACTGCTCGGCCCAGAGCATGTTGAACTTGTTGCGAGGAGTGGCCTGCCACGTCAACCGCATCGTCGCCTGGCGCTCGACCCGGTTGGTGAATGCCGGCTTCGAATGGTCGAAATCGACGATCCACGCATTCGGGTTGCCGGCGTTCTTGTTCCACCACAACCCGGGCACGGTGCTCTTGCCGCCAGTCTGACGGAAGGCCGAGTAGAACCACAACTTGTTCCGCACCAGGCGGCCGCCGAACATCGGGTTGACGTCGTAGACGCTGATGAGCTCGGAAGGTGACCTGAGGCCCTTGGCCTTGAGCCGGTCGGTGTAGTTGCTGCCCTGCAGCGCGCCGTTCGAGCCGCTGAAATTGAATTGACCGCTGAAGTTGTTGGCGCCCTCGCGCGGGATGACGTTGAAGACCACGCCGCTCGTCTCCGCATCCGCGAGCCCGCCTGCAATGGTCAGCACCACCTCCTGCGAGGCGGCCACCTGCGGCATGTTTCCGCCGCCGCCGTTTCCGCCGGCCCACCCCATGTTGATGCCGTCCGCGTAGATGCGCGAATCGGCCGCGCGGCCACCATGGATGGAAGCGGCCGAGCCCTGCAGCGATCCTCCGATGCCGCCCGAATCGGTGTTCGAATTCCCGATGACGCCGACGCCGCCGGTCGCCGACATGCCTGGCACCAGGTTCTGCAGGCCGAGCGCGTTCCGCGAGGAGGGAATCGCCGAGATGATGTCCCTGGTGAGAATCTGCTGCGTCCGCGCGCTCTGCACGTCGACGATGGGCGTCTCACCGCTCACCGTGATCGTTTCCTCGAGCGCGCCGACCCTCAGCTCGGCGTTCACGGTGGCGACGAAGTTTCCCGACAGCTCGATCCCTTCGCGCCGGACGGTGCTGAAGCCGGGCAACTCGAACGACACGGCATACACACCCGGACGGAGATCGACGATGCGGTACTGGCCGGTCGCGTCGCTGACGACGGACCGCGCTTGTTCAATCAGGGCCGGGCTGGCAGCTTCCACCCGAACGCCCGGGAGGACCGCGCCGGAGTTGTCCTTGACAACACCGGTAATCGCGGCTTGTGCGAAGGCTGTCGATGGTACGAGCAGGGAGACCAGGACGAACAGGAGGGCCCACGGGGTTCGCTGGATCGGGTTCGGCATCGCTGTCCTCCTTACCGGGGTTGTGGGAGTGGACGAACGCCAGCGCGCGGGATTGGTGTCAGGGGAGAATACTTCACTTGCGGCTCAATTCGCGTGCGCTTTGTACCACACGAGGAAGTCGAGGATGTTTTCGTTCGCAGCGCGGCCGCGGGCGTAGAGGGTCGTCGTCGTGTCGAGCGGGCGAATGGTGACCGACTTCAGGTCGGGCGCGGAGACGTTGGCCAGCAGGAAGCCGCCGGGTATCAGCATTGCCTCGACGTTCGACATCGCCAGCGCCTGCTCGAACAGGTCGTAGTAGATGAACACGTTGGTCGCGATCACCAGGTCGAACCGCTCCCCGTCGAGGCGCTGGGTCACGATGTTGAGGTTCGACACGGACATCCGCCGGACCGCGGCCGGCCTCGCACGCACGCCTCGCACCTCGGCCAGGTCCGCGATCGCCTGGGGCGGACGCACCTCGGCAGGCGCGCCAATCCGATCGCCGAACGCCTGCCAGTAGGCGCGCACCTCGGGGAGCCACGGCGTGCTCCTCGGCAGCGGCACGTTCAGCGTGTAGCCGATGTTGCTCGCGGCCCGTGCCTGCGCCCGCGTCACGTGATCGATGATGCGAGGACTGATGTCGAGGAGCGCAATCTCCGGCCCTGCCGCAGGCGCAAGACCGAGCCGCACGAGCGAATCCAACACGGCGAACGGCTGCAGCGTCTGTGGCGGATAGAAGTCGAAGCCGACGTCTTTGTCCGCGAAGTCGAGCCCGGGGCCGACGATCGCCACGCGCTTGATCCCGCCGGCTTCGAGCACCCCGCGCGCCTTCATCGCCGTCAGCGCCTGCTCGATTGAAAAGTTCGGAATCAGCGACGCGTCGAGCGACAGCCCGCGCGTCCGGAACAGGCGGGACCGCCCGACGAATTCGGCCAGCGGGTCGCGGCTGCCCGTCGCCGCAAGCTCCTGATCGATCTGCTCCTGTTCGCTCGCGACGCGAATCATCGCGGCCAGCAGATACTGTCGCGCGGCCTCCCGCTCGGCGGCGGTGGCGAAGCGAAGTCCTCGCCGCTGCAGCAGGGATCGCGCGAACAGCCGGCGCTCGTCGTTGCCGGGCGTCGCCAGCGCCGTCAGGAGATCGTCGAGGCGGGCCTCGATCAGCTCGATGGTCCGGCGCACCACGACATCCCGATCGCCCGTCGTGCCCGCTTCGACCGCGCCGAGGATGGCGCGCGGTCGTGACGTGAACGTCGTGCCGAACAGCATCCAGTTGACGACGGTGTCTTCGTCGCCCTGGTCGAGCCGCGCGCGGATGTCGCGATCGTGACGTTCGATCCAGTGCGGCCACTCCGTGTCCAACTGCGCCGGCGTCAGCGTGACGAGCGCGGGGGGGAGCCTGCCTGCAAGCTCGGTGAGCATCGGGCGCGCTTCGCTGAGACGAACGAACCGCGCCGGTGCGACGCCGGCCGCCGCGGCGGGGACGCCAACGCGCACACGTCGCGCGTCGGGGATCCCCCCTGCGGTGATCAGCAGCAGGATGGCGACAATCCGCGTAGGGGTCTGCGAAATGCGCCGATCCTAGCAGTTTTCAGCTTTGTCACTGCGGCGAAGCCGTCCGCCGCTCACAGGTTCTTCCGCAGTGATCTGAAGCCCGCGCGCACGTCCTCTGCGTGGAGTTGCGGCTGCTCCCAGGCCGCGAAGTGGCCGCCTTTGTCGTGCGTCTTGTAGTACACGAGCTTTGGATACGCGCGCTCCGCCCAGCTTCGCGGCGCGGGATAGAGCTCGTCGGGAAAGACGCTCGCGGCCACCGGCATGGCGGCGCTGACGCCCTTGACGGCGAAGAACGACGTCCCCCAGTTCTCCCAGTAGAGGCGGCCGCCGGAAACCCCGGTATTCGTCAACCAGGTCATCGTGAGGTTGTCGAGGATGTCGTCGCGGGTGATGCCCTCGGGCTGTCCGTTGAAAACGCGCGAGATGAGCTCGTAACTGCGCGCGTCGTGATCGAGGAAATACGCCGCGAGGCCGACGGGTGAATCCGCGATGCCGTACAGCGTCTGCGGCCGCAGGCCCATCTGAAAGCCGTAGCCGATCCCCTTGGCGTAGACAAAGCTCAGTCGCTCATACGCGACCGTCTCCTCGGCGGAGAGACCTGCGGGCGCCGGCGCACCGGAAAACGCGGCCTTGTCGATGTCGACCGGAATCACGTTCGGCATGTTGGTGTGAATGCCGAGCAATTCCGGCGGTGCCTGCGCGCCCATCACCTCGGTGATGATCGCGCCCCAGTCGCCGCCCTGCGCCACGAATTTCGTGTAGCCGAGGCGCTTCATCAGCACGGTCCAGGCGCGCGCGATGTGCGGAACATCCCACCCGGTGACGGCCGGCTTGCCCGAATACCCGTAGCCGGGTATCGACGGAATCACGACATGGAACGCGTCCGCTGCGCTCGCGCCGTGCGCCGTGGGATTGGTGAGCGGGTCGATGATCTTCAGCTGCTCGGTGAAGGAGCCGGGCCAGCCGTGCGTGACGATGAGCGGCAGCGCGTTGGCGTGCTTCGAACGCACGTGAATGAAATGAATGTCCAGACCATCGATCGCGGTGATGAAGTGCGGGAGCGCGTTGAGTCTCGCCTCGCACGCGCGCCAGTTGTACTCGGTGGCCCAGTAGCGCGCGAGCGCCTGGATGGTGGCCAACTGGACGCCCTGCGATTGATCGTTGACTGTCTCCCGTTCGGGCCATCTCGTCGCGTTGATGCGCCGTCGCAATTCGGTGAGCTCCGCATCGGGAACATTCAACACCCGAAAGGGACGAATCGCCGTCGTGTCAGTGACCTGCTCGCTGAGTTCCTGTGTCGCACCGGCTGGAGTCATGCTGCTGCTCTCCTTCGCGCGTCAAAAACCGGACGCGCGACCCGGGCCGGGTACCTTCTTTCGTGCCAGCGGGTTTCGGTGGAAAGTGCGCCGTCAACGCGGACGCCGGGCGCCGCGCCGCACAGCGCGTTGTGATGCGAACACGGCGGCCCGTGAGTGCGCGGCGTCCTACTTCAGGAAGCTGACCAACTCGGCGTTGATGCGATCGGCGTGGGTCCAGAGCACGCCATGCGGCCCGCCAGGCAACTCGACGAACTTCACGTTCTTGATCATCTTGGCCTGCCGCCGGGACGAGGCGTCGGGCGGCAGGATGCGGTCCGCATCGCCGTGCAGGATCAGCGTCGGCACCTTGTTCTTCTTCAGGTCCTTGCGAAAATCCTCGATCCAGCAGTCGACGCACGCCACGGTCCCGATGGCGGACGCGCCCGCGGCAACATTCCAGTTGTCCTCGAGCACGCGCTCGCCCACGAGCTTTCCGCCGGTCACGTCGTAGTTGTAGAAGTTGCGGAGGAACTCCATCAGGAAGGCCGGACGATCCGCGCGCAGCGACGCCTTGATGCCCTCGAACACGCTCGCGTCCACGCCCTCCGGGTTGTCGGATGCCTTCACCAGGTACGGCCCGAGCGTGCCGATGAGGACCGCCTTGCGCACACGCTTGTCGCCGTACTTCGCGAGGTATCGCGTCACCTCGCCTGACCCCATCGAGAACCCGACCAGCGCGACCTTCTTCAGGTTGAGTTTCTTCAGCAGCTTGTCGAGATCCGCCGCGAAGGTGTCGTAGTTGTAGCCGACGCCCGTCTTGCTCGAACGTCCGAAGCCGCGGCGATCGTAGGTGATCACGCGGTGACCGGCCGCCAGCAGCGCGGCGGTCTGTTTTTCCCACGACGCTCCGCTCAGCGGCCATCCGTGGATGAGCACGACCGGCGACCCGGAACCGTGATCTTCGTAATAGAGCTCGATGGGGGTGGAGTTCTCCTTACCGACCGTGATGGTGCTCATGCTCCGGCTCCTTCAAGCGGCAGGTGTCCTGGAAAAGGCCGCGGCGTCAAGCTATGAAGCCTGCGCCGGATTGAAGCGAGCCGTCAAGTAACTTCGCGCCCCGCAGGTTCAACGTGCGCGATTCGATGCACACGCCTGCTCGAGCGCCGCGCGGTCGCCGATTTCGTGATCGGCGTGTTTCATCGTCGATCACACCCGAGACGTCGCGCGAGAATTCGCTGCCGTAATCCGAGGGTCGTGGGAGGCACGAGAGTTGTTGTCGCGCGTGCCCGTGACGAACCCCGGGGAACGTTGTCCGAAATGCAGCTCGCACCGCACCTTCGAGATGGGTCAATCAACCGAGACTCCTCCCGCCAGCATCGTGCGCTGCGAAGGGTGCGGCCATATCTGGATGCGGGCCTCGCCGGCGCCATCGCCGCCGGCGATCTCCCGCTGCGCGAAGTGTGGCAACCGGCACACTCGATTCGTCGGGCATTCAGCGGCGGGCGTGGGCTACTACAGGTGCGATGCCTGCCGGCATCTGACGATGGAACGGCCTGCCGACAACAGAAACCGGCCCGGGCGCGCGCCGTCGGCGCGGCCGCGCTGATCATCCACGCAGCTTTTTTCGCCGCTCGGATTTCTGCCGGCGATCGGTCCAGTCTGTTGCGACGTGATCGCGCGCGCGTTCGCCAGCCATCTTCGCCTTGATGGTTGCCGACAGCTCCTTCGCCTGCTGCATCACGTCATCGAGCTTGGACAGGATCGAGGTGAGTTCCTCGGATGTGAGTTCCGCCATGGCGGCCGCATGTCTGCGGGTGACTGCAAAAATACACCTAGTCCGAGCGACGCGTAAACCTCAGCGGCGTCGCCTCGTTGCGGGCGCACAATTTGCTCTATCCCCAATGCCCATGGATGATCGGCAGAACGATACCGTGCGCACACTGATCGAGCAGATCGATCGGCGGCTCCGCGATGCAGAGCGGCTGAGGAATCACGTGACGCAGCCGCCGCGCCCGATCTGGCCCGATCGCCGCCACGAGGGGCGAATCCCGCAGCCATCTGCGGACGAGCCGGAGCACGGCCACCACGAATAACCTGTCATTGCTGGCCCGAAAGCGCGCTCGAGGTCGGCGTGAGCTGCGTCCGGGATGCGGCCAACGAAGGTGCTCTGCGGCAGCGGGAGGAGTAGTTCTCGACCCTCCCACTGTGTAGGAGGGGACTTCATTTCTTTGTGGGGCGAACCCTGTCGGGCTGCCCCACTCGTGAGACCTAGTCGACCGGACAGAGCGGGAGGAGGCCGGTCGCTGCCGTGATCGCGCCCTCGGTGCTGGCGGCGCTCCTGTCGGGGAACCACGATCGGATCACCGGCAGCGCCGCCATTGCGGCCGCTTCGCCCGCGTTGACGAGCTCTTTCCCGGCGTCGAATCCGTTCCATTCGATGCTCTTGAGATCCGGCGTGAGCACCAGGTCGCTGGCGTTCCGCCAGGCGGACTCGCTGTGCCGCTGCATGATCTGGAAGCATCGCCGCACGACCTGGAACACGTCTCCCGGCGGCCGGCAGAGCGGCGGCGCCGGCACGGCGACCGAGATCACGTGCGTCGCCCCGAGCTCGCGCGCGAGAACGGCGGGAATCTCGATGCTCATCGCCCCGTCGACCAGGAGCCGGCCGCCCACGTTCACGGGCTGAAACAGACCCGGATACGAGCAGCTGGCGCGAACGGGAAGAAACACGTCGCCGCTGTCGCGGAACGACACGGGCTCACCGGTGCAGAGATCGGTGGCGAGCACGCCGAGCGGGGTCGGCATGTCTTCGAAGCGTTCGGCCCTGAGGACTCCGGACAGGAACTGCTTCATCCGGTCGCTGCCCATGAATCCCATGCGGCAGATCCGCCAGCGGGCCACGTCGCGAAATCGCATGGAGCAGCCGACGCGCGCGATTTCCTCGGCGCCGGTGCCGCTGGCATATGCCGCCGCCACAATCGATCCGGCGCTCACACCCGTGATGCAGTGAAGGTCAATGCCGTGGCGTTCGAAGACTTTCAGGACGCCGGCGTGGGCGATGCCGCGCGCGAACCCGCCGCCGAGCGCGAGCCCGATGCGCGGCGCGCCGTGCGTCGACGGGCCACGACCTCGTATCAGAGACTGGACAACCGCAGACGAAGCTTCTCGTCTTTTCATAGGTACCAGGGGTCCCGCAGACGGACTCAGTACAAGGCGCTGTGGAGAAGCCCAGCAATTGGCACGCCAGAATCAGGGGCGACCGATCCGAGTGCTCGAACGATCGACCCGGCGAGCAGTCACCGCCCATTGGCTTCGGATTGACACACGGCCGTCTCGGTGGTGACCCAGAATCGACACACCGTCCTCTGGACGCCGATCGAAAAGTGTCATTGCGGCGGCGCACGCCTCGATCGCTCCCCGGTCGAGGCGAACTTTTGTCTGCTTTTCGGAGGGCAGCCTGGCGTGGATCCGGCGCCTGGCAGATGCGAAACTGAAACGAGTCCCATGTCCCAGATCGCGCTGTTCGATCCGATCGATCGAGTGCTCGCCGACGACGAACGCGGCCGCATCACGTACGTGACGGCGTTCATCGATCCGGCGACGGCCGAGGCGTGGTTCACAGCGCTGCGCGACGCCGTCGAGTGGCGCGCGGAGCGGCGGCAGATGTACGACCGCGAGGTCGACGTTCCGCGACTGGTAGGCCACTACCGCCTCGATTCACCGCCGGCAGCGGCGCCGCCCGTCATTGCCGACGCCGCCGCGCGCGTCACGGCCAGCCTGCAGGTGCCGTTCAACAGCGTCGGCCTCAACTTGTACCGCGACGGCCGCGACAGCGTCGCCCCGCACAACGATCATCTCTACGACCTGCGGAAGGGATTTCCGATTGCGCTGCTCTCGCTCGGCGCGACGCGGCGGATGACCATTCGCGCGAAGGCGGCGCCGCGCCGCGCGATGCACGTCGAGCTCGAAAGCGGCAGCCTCCTCGTCATGGAGTACGCGACGCAGGTGCACTACACCCACGCGGTGCCGAAAACGAAGGACCCGGTGGGTGAGCGCATCAGCCTCGCCTTTCGCGTGAAGCCCGATCGCGGCCCGGTCGAGGGTGGTGGCGACAGCGGCTTCTACGCGCCGCGCCCTGCCTCGCGGCCGTGACGCTCGTGCAGGTCGCTGCGCTGTTTCCGTTCATCGGAGCGCGGCGGCTCCACCTACTTCAGCGGTACATCTCCACCTGACGATCCCGCGGACATCTGACGGCCGTTGGCCAGCGTGACGATGCGGGCGTTGACCGTCGTCGGGCTGTCGCGCGCCATCCACCCGTCGATCGTCACCTCGTCGCCTACGTTCAGCGACCTGGCTCTCCAGCCCTGCTGCAGCAGCACCTGCGGGCTCGCCAGCTCGAACTTCCAGTTCGTCGTGACGTGCTTGTCGTCGACGATATCGAGGAACACGTGCGTGTGCGGGTTCGTCCACTCGATCTTCGTGACGACCCCCTTGAGCGTGACGGGACGGTGGCTGTCGAATCCAGCCGCGAACGAATGGTGGGCGGCAGCTGGCGCCGCCATGCGCGCCAGGATGACCAGTGAGAGCAGCACGATCTTCACGTCACTCACTCCTCGCCGGCAGGGGTAGCGCGCGGCCATACAGGACCCGTACCAGGGAGAACAGTCTGTACCAATCCGTGATTCGTTGACCGTCGCGCCTCGACGGACGATCGGCGTCCGCGCCCACGGACTTTTGTCTCCGCCAGGGGAGCCAGGATGGTCGGCGAATGTCGCCGGTGGCTCCCCTCGTACGGCTACTGTCTCGCGGACTGGCCGGTGAGCTCCCGCTGGACGCCCGAGCAATCGGCCGTCGCGTCGGAGGGCGTGTAGACCTGACGCAATTCGCACTCGCCGTCGCCCGCGATCTTCAGGAAATCCTTCGTCAACCGGATGGCCTCTTCCTTCGATGCGGCCTCGAGCAGCGCGAACCCGGCAACGACCTCCTTCGTTTCCGCGAAGGGACCATCGGTCACCATCACGTTGCCGCCGGACGAGCGGACGCGCGCGCCGAGCGCAGTCGGCAGGCAGCCTTCGGTTGCCAGCAGCCAGCCGGCCTTCATCCCCTCCTCGACGAGCCTCCCCATCTTCTCCATGTGCTCCGGGGTCGGCGGCACCCCGGTCTCGGCAGTCTTGTAAATCGACAGGAATCGCATCACATGCCTCCTCGCTGCTGTGCTCCGGGCCATCCGGCGGCTTCATTCCCTTGTCGATTGGCAATCCCGGAAATCGACACCGGGGATGAAAAATAAAGCAAGCCGGACGAAAACTGCAGAGACCCGGTAAACTCACTCGCTCATGGAATCTGCGGGCTGCTCTCGAGCATGAGTCTACGCCGGGCCGTCGTCGCGCTCCCAATCCTGTGCGTGGCCATGCTGTCGGCGGCGCCGGCCAGGGCAGGCGAGCCGCAAGGACCACTGCTCGCGGTCGACGACGGACCGCCATCGCCCGTGGCGCCCGCGGTCATCACCCGCGACGAGAAGGGCGGCGCGACGATACGCGCCGTGCGCATCGACACGCCGTTGCGGATCGACGGGCAACTGGACGAAGAGGTCTACCGCAGCGTCCCCGCCGCCGGCGGTTTCATCATGCAGGAGCCGCGCGAAGGCGACGAGGCGACCGAACGCACCGAGACGTGGGTGCTGTTCGACGGCGAGAACCTCTACATCTCGGCGCGGTGCTGGGACGATCATCCGGAGCGCTGGGTCGTGACCGAGCTGCGCCACGACAACAACAACATCATCGACAACGAAAACCTGTCGGTCGCGCTCGATACCTTCCACGACCGCCGCAACGGCTTCATGTTTCAGACCAACCCCCTCAGCGCGCTGCGCGAGCAGGCGTTCACGGACGAAGGCAACATCAACTCCAACTGGAACACGGTGTGGCAGGTGAAGAGCGGGCGGTTCGACGGAGGCTGGACGGTCGAAATGGCCATCCCCTTCAAGTCGCTGCGCTATCGAGGATCCGGTCCGCAGGTCTGGGGGATCAACTTTCGACGAATGATCAAGTGGAAGAACGAGACCTCCTTCCTGACGCAACTGCCGCGGGCGTACGGCCACAACGGCCTCTTCAAAGTGTCATCGGCAGGGACGCTCGTCGGCCTGGAAACGCCCGCGCAGTCGATGAACCTGGAGCTGAAACCGTACGCGGTCTCCTCGCTGACGACGGACCGCGCCGCGGCCGCGCCGTTCTCCAACCGCTTTTCGCCCAACGCCGGTTTCGATTTCAAGTACGGGTTGACGCGCAGCCTCATCGCCGACGCGACCGTCAACACCGACTTCGCGCAGGTCGAGGAGGACCTGCAGCAGGTCAACCTCACGCGTTTCACCCTGCAGTTTCCCGAGAAGCGGGACTTCTTTCTCGAGGGGCAGGGCATGTTCAACTTCGGCGGCACGCGCGGCAACGGCAACGACGTCCCCATCCTGTTTTTCAGCCGGCGCGTCGGCTTGAGCCAGGGGCAATCCGTCCCCGTCGTCGCCGGCGGCCGCCTCACCGGGACCGTCGGCAAGTTCGGCATCGGCGCGCTGAACATTCAGACCGACGACAAGCTCTCGGCGGGGGCGGCCGCGACGAATTTCTCTGTGCTGCGCGTGAAGCGGGACGTCCTGCGGCGCAGCAGTATCGGCGTCATCGCCACACGCCGGACGCCGGCTGCCAGTCAGGCGGCATCCAATGCCGTGCTCGGCGCGGATGCGAACATGGCGTTCTTCAGGAACCTGTCGATCAACGGCTACTACGCCCGCACCGACACGTCAGCGGCCCAGGGGGACCAATCGAGCTATCGCGGACGGTTCGACTACGCCGGCGACCGCTACGGGTTGCAGGCCGAGCACCTGCTGGTTGGCGACAAGTTCAATCCCGAGATCGGCTTTCTGCGCCGCAGCGATTTCCGTCGCAGCTCCGTTGGCGCGCGGTTCAGCCCGCGGCCGAAGTCCAGCCGCCTCATTCGCAGGCTGGATTGGGAAGCCGGCTACGACTACATCACCGACAGCCGGCGCACGCGGATCGAAAACCGCCAGGCCTCCGGGACGTTTCAGATTGATTTCGAGAACAGCGATCAGTGGACCCTCGATTTCACGCACGACTTCGAATATCTGCCGCGCAGTTTCCAGATTGCGCCCGGCGTCGTCCTGCCCATCGGCGGCTATGACTACGACACCGCCCGAATGACCTACGAGCTCGGACAGCAGCGGCGGGTCTCGGGCCAGCTGTCGGTGGCCGCCGGCACGTTCTACGACGGGCACAAGAAGGAAGCGAACTTCACGAGCGGCCGCATTGCGCTCTCCGCGCGTGTGAGCGTCGAGCCGGGCGTGACGATGAACTGGATCGATCTGCCGCAGGGCAGCTTCGAGAACCGGCTGATGACCGCCAGGGGGATCTTCACGCCTTCGCCGCGCATGCTCGTCAGCAGCCTGGTGCAGTACAACGCGAGCGACCGCACGGTGAGCTCCAGCGTGCGCCTGCGCTGGGAGTACATCCCCGGCAGCGAGCTGTTCGTGGTCTACAGCGACGGCCGGAACACCGCCGACGTGCCGCTGCGCGGGCTCGTCAACCGCTCGGCGGCAATCAAGCTGACGCGGCTCCTTCGTTTCTAGCACCAGGCGGCCGGCGCGCGCTGCACGCGGGAATCAGGGCCTCCATACGATTCATCCGTCCCTGCCGATGAGCTGCGCTACCATGTCGCGCGTGAAGGCCTTGCTCCCCGCGTTGACCCTGGCGGTCGCGATCGGCGCACCGCAGATGGCCGCGGCCCAATCCGTGTCCGCCGTCCCGCAGCTCGTGGTGCGTCAGCTGGGCGAGGGCGAGCGGCCCGTCGTCGACGGCCGCGTGGACGAGGCGTCCTGGGCGAACACCGAGGCCTTCAGCGCATTCGTGCAGCAGGAGCCGCACGATGGCGAGCCCGCCACCGAGCGAACCGAGATCCGGTTCCTGCTCGATAACCTGACCCTGTACATCGGCGTCATCTGCTTCGATGCCGAACCAGCGAACATCGTGGTCAGCCAGAGCCGCCGTGACGCCGATCTCGACGACACCGACTCGATCCAGATCCTCCTCGATACGTTCAACGACGGACAGAACGCGTTCGTCTTCGGGACCAATCCGTTCGGCATCGAATACGACGGCCAGGTGATGGCCGAAGGGCAGGCCGGGCAGGGCAATCGCGGCGGCTTCAACCTGGACTGGGACGCGGACTGGGCCGTCCGCACCGCGATGAGCGACCGCGGCTGGGAGGCGGAGTTCGCCATTCCGCTCAAGACCTTGCGCTACAGCCCGGGGCAGGCACGGACCTGGGGCATCAACGCGGTGCGCAACATCCGCCGCAAGAACGAGCAGGTGTTCCTCGCGGCCGTACCGCGCGGCTACAACCTGTACCGCGTGTCCGTCGCCGGCAAGCTGCGTGGCCTGAGCCTGCCGTCGCGGCGGGACCTGAAATTCGTCCCGTATGCATCGGGCACGGTGACCGACGACGCCACGCTGCGGACCGATACCGTTCGTCGATCGGGCGACGTCGGTCTCGACGTCAAGTGGGGCGTGCGCGCCGACCTGACGCTCGATGCGACCGTTAACACCGATTTCGCGCAGGTCGAGGCCGACGAGCAGCAGGTCAACCTGACGCGGTTCCCGCTGTTCTTTCCCGAGAAGCGGCCGTTCTTCCTGGAGAACGCGCAGGTCTTCCAGCTTGGACAGCCGCGGTCGGTCGACCTGTTCTTCTCCCGCCGCATCGGCCTGTCGCCCGATGGACAGCCGATCGACATCCTCGGGGGCGGGCGGCTGAGCGGGAAACTCGGCGGCTACAACGTCGGGCTGCTGAACATGCAGACGGACGCGGCGGTCGACCCGCAACTGGGAGAGACGGTTGCGCCCGCCAGCAATTTCACCGTGCTGCGCCTGCAGCGCGAAGTGGGCCGCTCGAACTTCGGCGCGATGTTCGTCGGCCGCCAGGGTGTCGGCTCCCGCGCGCCGGCACACGACTACAACCGCGGATACGGGCTCGATCTCGGCTGGCAAACGTCGACCAACGGCCGCCTGACGGCGTTCATGGCGCGGACCGACTCGCCGCAGTCGAAGGGCGGCTCCGACTACGCGGGCGCATTGTCGTACCAGTACACCAATGACGTGTGGACCAGCGGCGGCGGCTTCACCCAGGTTGGCGACCGGTTCAACCCCGAGGTCGGGTTCCTTCAGCGGCGCGGCTATCGCCGCGTCGAGCTGCGCTCGAACATGCGCTACCAGCCGAAGCAGTGGCCGTGGATCCGGCGCATCAGTCCGCACGTCAACTACAACGGCTACGTGGATCTCCAGAATCGGCTGGAGAGCTCCCAGGGGCACTGGCACTTCTTCGACATCCAGACGCTGTCGGGCGCCCGCTTCGGCTACGTGATCGTCACCGGGCAGGACCGGCCGCGGCTGCCGTTCACCATCTACCAGGACGTCACCGGCCGCCGTGTCGTCGTGCCCGCGGGCGAGTACGCGTGGATGTGGGGCGAATTCGAGGGCAACACGAATCAGAGCGCGCCGATCTCCGCGGCGCTGGTGCACAGGATCGGCAACTACTACGACGGTGACTACCAGAACTGGCGGTTGACGCTCGCCCTGCGCGCGGGCGCGAGGCTTTTGTCGGAGCTCGGCTGGACTCGCGACGACGTCAGGCTGCCTGGCGGCCGCTTCATGAACGATCTGGTGCCGATGAAGGTGAGCTATGCCTTCACGAGCCTGGCCAGTGTGCAGGGGCTCATCCAGTACAACAAGCAGGCGTCGACCATCTCGTCCAATATCCGGCTGGCATTGCTCAATCGCAGCGGCACCGGGTTCTTCCTCGTTTACAACGATCGCCGCGACACATCACCGTTCACACCCGACGAAGTGCTCGGCCGTTCTTTCATCGTCAAGTACACACGCCTCTTCGACTACTAGCACGGCTCACCTTTCTGCGGCGCGAGCCCTGTCGGGTTCGCGAGGCGAGCGCGCCGTGATTCGAGCGTATCCACCGGATGCGTTCGCCCGACACTCGGCGTCGGTACCGACTACTCGACACCGGCGGATCCGCTCCGCACGTGCACGAGACCCGAGATCGCGTCTGGCATCCGTGTTGAACCCCGCACGCCGGTCTCCCCTCATCGGCCCTCGGAACCAGTAAGGAGAACTCGATGAGAATGTTTCATGCCAACGTGATGACGCTCGCCCTGACGGCGACCGTGCTGGGAGGACTCGTCACGGCGTCCGACGCGGACGCTCAGCCGCAGGCGATACCCTTTGCCTTCATCGGCACCGCGGACGAATGCGGCGGCCCTGCGGGAAGTCATATCGTGACCGCCGCCTGGTTGGGCGGAATGGGGTTGCCGGACAACGGCGGACAGAACACAACGGCGGCCGATCCCGCCACCAAGAACGATCCGCATCGTGGCCTGTTGTTGTCGAAGAACGGGCCGACGGCGGACTGTTCATCCGCGGGCGCGGTCATTGTCGGGTTCGGCCGTGGCACGACGCTGACCGAGCTCGGGTTCGATTACCGCAACGGCACGCACTGCGGAGCGGGCGCGCCGAGGTTCAACATCACGTCGACCCAGGGGTTCACGTACTTCGCCGGGTGTGCCGCGGGCATTCCGTCGCCGGCGCCGCAGGACCCGCTCGAATGGACGCGCGTGCGCTTCGTCGCGGCGGCGCAGGTGTTCCCCGCATCGGCGGCGGCGCCTCCGTTTGTCTTCGGTCCCGGCGGCACGCAGATCAGCCGGCTGTCGATCGTCTACGACGAGGGGACGGACACGCCGGGTGTCGAAGACCCGCGCGGGGTGGGTCTCTCGGTCCTCGACAACATCGACGTCAACGGGCGCCTGATTCGCAGCGGCGCCGGCATCGCCGACGGCATCAATCGCCGCGACGAGGATCGTGACGACGATAACGACAACGACGACCAGGACGACTAGCGCGGATTTCACGTGGTCCGTGGCGCGAATCCCGTCGTCCCTCCACTACGCTCGGGTTCGGCGGCGAGGCTGACCGGGCTCGGCCTGGAGGAGGCGGCTCTCGGGAGTCACTGAAATGGGGAGCGCGCGCGCCGGCTGATTACTGCGACTCGATGTGCAGGTCGCTGTCGCGCGGCGCGCCCGCGGTCACGGTGCGCGCCGGGGCCGTGACGCGGATCGTCGTGCCCAGGCGCGGCCCGGTGATGATGTGGATGTCGCCGTCCACCAGGCGCGCCCGCTCCTCCATGCTGACCAGCCCGAGGCCGTGGCCCTGCCGGCGTGCGGCGTCGAGATCGAAGCCGCGCCCGTTGTCGCTCACCGTCATCTCGACGTCGTCTCCGGCCCTGGTGAGCGAGATCGCGAACCGCCGTGCGTCGCCGTGCACCAGTCCGTTCCGCAGCGACTCCTGGCCGATGCGGAACAGGCAGACCGCGACATCGGGGTGCAGGTGCCGGAAATCGCCCTCGGCCCTGAAGGCCACCTCGACGCCGTGCCGCTTCGCGAATTCGGTGCAGTGCGTCTTGAGCGCCGGCGCGAGGCCGAGGACGCGCAGCGTCGCCGGGTGCAGTTCGTGCGCGAGCCGCCGGACGCCGTCGAGCGTGCTGCGCGTATCGTGCGAGAGGTCGGCGAACGCGCGCTGCGCGGCGACGTCCTCGAGCCGGCCCGAGGAGGTCTTGAGGTGATCGACGGTCACCGAAACCGCCGCCAGCTGCTGGCAGACGTCGTCGTGCAGGTCCTGCGCGATGCTCGCACGGACCGCCTCCTGCGCGTGAATGAGCTGTCCGGCGAGCTGCCGGATGCGGTCGTAGCTCATTCGTAGCGACGCTTCGCGCGCGCCGATCGTCCGCTCCGCGCGCAGCCGCCGCGACCGCTGCGTCACGAGCCCGGCGATGAGCAGGAGCTGTGCTGCGACCACGACGAACGTGCCGACGATGTACGGCCGGTACTCGTCCCACGCGGTCGGCATCCTGAAGAGCATGCGTGATTCCGGAGGAAGCCGCGACGGGTCGATGCCCCAGCGCGTCACCTGGCGCCAGTCGAACATCGGCGTCGTCGAAATCGCGGTAATCGGAATGTTCTCCGGCGGCGTGCCGTCGAGAATCCGGCGCGCAATCTGTCCGACCCTGGCCCCGCCGGCTTGAGGCGTGCGGACCATCCCGCCCACCACACCGCTCCCGAGGTAGAGGTCAGTCGCGGCGTAGACCGGAACCGGAGAGGCCCCGGCGATGAGACGCGCAATTTCGTCCGGATACACGATATGCACGTTTTCGTCCGGGACGTATCGCGTGTACAGGATCACATTCCCCGGCGGAACGGCTTTGACGGCCGCGAGGAGCGCGGGCAGCGTCGGCTCATCGAGGTAGGTGAGCTCCGCCCGGGCCGAGAATCGACTCAACGCCGACCGTATTCGCTCGTCGTATCCCGCGACCGATCGTGCTCGCGTCACCACGAACACCCGTTTCGCCGAAGGGTGCAGGCGCAGCGCGAGCTCCAGTGTCTCGCCGATCGGGGTATCGTTCAGCACGCCTGTGATGCCGGACGCCGTGCGATCCACGACCGCTTGCGGCACCGTCACGGCGATGAACACGATTGGCGCGTCGGGAAACAATTCCTCGCGGTATCGGAGCGCGAACTGCAGCGCCGCGGACGCGTCGGCGATGACGATGTCGATGTGGCGGTCCTCGAACTTCCGGCGGATGTAGTCGCGCAACGCGGTCGCGGCGGTTTCCGCCGGGAACTCCTCCGACTCGAGATATTCCGCGAAATAGTTGACAGGTACATCGGCTTGCGCCAGGCCGTCTCGAATCGCCGCGTCGCGCGATTCAGTTCCGGGAAAATCTTCGGCATTCTGATGAATGGTCAGTACCGTGCGAGGAGCGGGCGTCTGCGACGAAGCCGGCGCCCCCAGCATCGCGGGTGCAACGACCGTCACGACCAACACGGCGAAGCCTCGCGATGCCGGGAGTCGCATCTCAGAAGGACAGGTTCGCGGACAGCTGAATCTGTCGCGACGATCCCGCCTCGCCCGTGGGGAGGCGGGTGCGCGAGATCTTGCCGAACGTCGGGCTTCCGACCACGTTGCCGGGCGGTCCGAAGTTGGCGTGGTTGAAGAGGTCGAAGGCATCCGCGCGCAGGCGCAGGCCGTAGCTGTTCCCCACGGTCAGCGTCTTCGAGATCGACAGGTCCGTGTTGACGAAGCCGGGGCCGATCACCACGTTGCGGCCCAGGTTGCCGAAACGATTGACGGCGGCGAACGCCGACGGATCGAACCACTGGTTCACCGACCCGATGACTCGAACGGGGCCGACCAGGTCGGGGCGCACGCTGTTCGGCACGCCGTTGAGGGTGCTGCTGCTGGTGACGATGTTGACCGGGTTTCCGCTCTGGGCCTGGACGATCGTGGCGAGCTGCCAGCGGCGCGCGAGCGCATGCCCGTCGAACGGTAGCTCGTAGGTCGCGCTGAGAACGAACCGATGCCGGGCGTCGAAGTCGGACAAGCCGGACTCGCCGGCAATGTCGTAGCCGTTCTGCACGGCGAACCCCATCGAGCTCAGGGAATTGGTGTCGAGCGATTTCGACCAGGTGTACGACGCGTCGAACACGAGCCCGCGGGACAGCCGCTTGGTCGCCGATGCCCAGAGCGCCCTGTAGCTGGAAAAGCCGGTGCTCTCCGCCTGCGTAATGTTGCCGAGCGGGGCGCCCGGGCGAATCGGGCTCGACGCACTGACCGAGGGGAACGGCACGACACCGTTCACAGGCTGGTTGACGTTGCGCGAAATCCGCAGGTTCGACCCGCGCGAGCCGAAGTAGCCCACCATGACGGCCAGATCCCGGGCGAGTTGACGCTGCACGTTGACGTTCCACGAGCGCAACGAGGCGTTGCGCAAACGGGGATCGACCGTCACCGGCGCGAGACGAACCGGCTGCGTCGTGCCGACCGCGGCGCGCACGGGAATCGAACCGGCCGCCGACAGAGGGGTGGCAAACGGCGGGTTGCCCGGCGTGTCACGCACCGCTGCCGTCGCCGGCTCGTCCGCGGCCACCCCATACGCGGCGCGGATCGCGGTGAGACCGTTCACCCCTGGTGACCACGCCACGCCGAGCCGGGGCTCGAAATTCCGGTTGTTCTGCTGGTAGATCCTGCTGACGTCAGCGCCCACGCGGAGGAGCGACGCCGTGAACGCGTCGAAGACGACGAACTGGTTGTCGCGCTCCGTCGGCGTGACGTGCCATTCGTAGCGGAGTCCGGCGTCCAGCGTGACGTTCGAGGCGAGCCTGACGTTGTCCTGCGCAAAGAACGATACGGCATCCTGGGTGATATGACTCCGCCGTTCCCCGAGCGTGATGGCAAAGGCATTCGCCGTTCCCGCCAGGAACGCGGCCATGCTCGGGAAGTTGAACTGACCGCTGCCCTCGGCGAAGTTGTTGTTGAGGAATCGCCGGTACTCGCCGCCAAGACGCAGCGAGTGGCGGCCGACCGCGCGGGTGACCGTGTCGTTGAACACGTAGAGCGTGTCCTTCCGGCCCTGCGGCAGGATGGCGGGTCCGCCGAAGTTGAGCGAGCCGGCGACGATCATCTGGGGTAATCCGATGGGACGGTCGACCCCGTTGCCGATGCCGAAGTCCACGGGATTGAGCGGGGCCGCCGGGAACGTGCTGCCGTCCTGGGCGGTCTCGCCGAAGCGCGCTTCGTTCAGCAGCCCGGTGCCGAAGCTGTGCGTCTCGCCCGCCGTGACCGTGCTCTTCCAGATGTCGCGCTTCGCGCCGAACCCGGGGATGCTCATTCCCTGCGATGTGGGTTCGGCCACGTGAATCTGCTGCCGGCCCATGAACAGCTGGAAGCGGTCGCGGCTGCCGGCGTTGTGCCGCACATCGGCCGTCCAGGTGTTTTCTTCGACAGAGGCCGCGGCGGCGCCGACGAAGCGCGGCGTGCCGTCGGCATCGAAGTAGTTCGCGCGGGGGACCAGCGGCAGCAGGCGGGCGATTGCGGGATCGGCGGCCGCCGCGCGTTGGTCGTCGCCGGGAACGACGCTGTTCATGTCGAGTCCCTGCCGCTGCCGCAGGCCCTCGTATGTGGCGAAGAAGAAGGTGCGGCCGCGGAGGATGGGGCCGCCAAGCGCGCCGCCGAACTGGTTCCGGTCGAAGGGATGCGGATGCCTGGACGTGAACTCGAAGAAGTTTCTCGCGTCGAGCGCGTCGTTGCGGAAGAACTCGTACGCCTCGCCGTGAAACGAATCGGTGCCGGAGCGGGTGATCAGGTTGACGATCGCGCCCGAGACATGTCCGTACTCGGCGCTGAACGTCGAGTTGTCGATCTTGAACTCCTCGATGCTGCCGACGGGCGGAGGAAAGCCGATCGAGCCGAACGTCAGGTTGTTGGTCGTCACGCCGTTGACGACGAAGGCGACGGCCTCCTCGCGGTTGCCGCCCGTGTTGAAGGCGAGCGCGCCCGTGCCGCGGATCGGCGTCGTCGAAAATCCGCTCTGCGAGGGCGCCACGGCGCCCGGGACGAGCGCTCCGAGATCGACGAAGTGGCGGCCGTTGAGCGGCGATCCGTGGATGGTCTGCGACGACACCACAGTGCCGACCGTGCTCGTCGCCCGGTCGAGCAGCGGCAGCTCCGCGCTGACGATGACAGCTTCACTTCGAGCGCCGATGCCCAGGCGGAAGTCGCGCACCAGCGTCCGGCCGACGTCGACGGTCAGTTCTTCGATGACTTCGGGCCTGAAGCCGTCGGCCGCGGCGGTGACCTCGTATGATCCCGCGGGGATGGCGGGCACGTAGTAGCGGCCCTCGGCATCAGTGGAGACGGTCGTCTCGAAATTGACGGCCCGGTTCAGGATCCTGATCGATGCGGTGGGCAGAGCCGCGCCGGAGGCATCGCACACCTGCCCCTGCAACGCGGCAACGGGTTGCGCGTTGACGGCTGACGTCATGCTGAGGAGGAACATGACTTGCGCCGGGAGGACACCGCACAGACGTACCAGACGCGGGAAAACGGACCGAGACCCCCCTAAGACCACGGGCAGACCCCCGAAACCGCGAGTATGGTACGCGGCTCCGGGCGGATCAACCCTTTAGCACCCGCGCTTGCACAACGTCTGGAGAGGCGAACGGACGGATGCCTCGTCAGCCCCGTAATGCGCGATCCGCGTCGCGCCCGAGGCGTGCGAGAAGTGGCAGCAGCGCCTCGATATCCGCCAGCGACGTCCGGAAGTTCACGATGCACGCGCGGAGCGCAAACCGGCCGTTGACCGTGGCTGTCGAGAGAAATGCGTCGCCGCTGCGCTCGATGCGCGTCAACAGCTCCTGATTGAGCCGCTGCAGGTAGGCCTCCGTCTCGGCCGTAGGCGCCGTCGACCGCAGGTCACGCGGCACGTACCGGAACGTCGTGATGCTCAGGTGCTGCGTCATCGCCTCGAACTCCGAATGCTCCTGCACCAGCGCGTGCAGCCGGCGGGCGAGGCGCATGTCGTCGCCGATCATCTCGAGATAGCCCGACGACCCGACGTGCCGCAGCGCGAGCCACACCTTCAGCGCCCGGAACCCGCGCGAGTTCTGCGGGCCGTACTCGAAGTAGTTCGTCACCTCGTGGTCGAAGTGGTAGTAGCTCGGATGATACGAGAAGGCGCGCAGGAGATCGTCGGGGCGCCGTACCAGCGCACAGCCCGCCTCGACCGGCGCGTAAAGCCACTTGTGCGGATCGACGGCGACGGAATCCGCATCGCTCAGCGCGCGCAGACCCTCCGGCGCTCCCGGCACTCGCGCGGCGAACGCGCCGTAGGCGCCGTCGACGTGAAACCAGATATCGTGGCGGCGGCAGACGGCGGCGATCTCCTGCAGCGGATCGACGACGCCGGTGCCGACCGATCCGGCGGTGCCGACGACCAGGAACGGCACGCCGCCATTGTTGCGATCGGTGACGATCTGCTGCTCGAGGGCAGCCACGTCCATCCGCTGCCCGGCGTCGATGGGAATCCATCGAATCGCATCGGTTCCCAGCCCGAACAGGTCGGCCGCCTTCTGAATCCACGTGTGCGTTTCCATCGAGCCGTAGACGTGCAACGGCCGCGCGCCCCGCAGGCCGCTCGTGCGTGCCTCCGGCGCCTTCGCCGCGCGTGCGGCAAGGAAACAGACGAAGTTCGCCATGTTGCCGCCGCTGACGAGCAGCCCGCCGCAGCCGGCCGGAAATGCAATCAGCTCGGCGATCCAGCGCACGGTCTGCGCCTCGATCTCGGTGGCCATCGGCGAGAGACGCCACGCGCCGACGTTCTGATTGATCGCCGAGGCGAGCAGATCGCCGAGCGCGCCGATCGGCGCCGGGCTCGACGTGATGTAGCCGAAGAAGCGCGGGTGGCCGTTGAAGAGCGAATGATCGAAGAGCAGCTGCGCCGCTTCGTCCAGCAGCGGCTGCGCCTCGACGCCCGTCTCGGGCAGCCCGCGGTCCGCGCGCAGCGCCTCGCGCACGTCGGCGGGTGTCTCGTCGTGCGTCACGCGGCCGCTCGCCAGCGTGTCGAGCCAGCCGGCGATCTGGTCCACGAGGCGGTGACCCGCCGTGCGGAAATCCGCGGCGGTCATGTCGAGCGGCGCGGTGCGCCCCCTGAGCGTCTCGATGTCCATGGTCGGCATCATCGCAGTCCTTCGAAAAGATCGGTTTCGCGCGCGCGCCCGCCGTTGACGAGGCTGAAGGCGCGATAGAACTCCTGCACGCCCCACAACGCCCGGTGGTGCTCCGGCGCCAGCGCGGCGAGGTTCTTGTAGACGCTCATCTGCGTGCGGTGACACTGCACGGCTCGCCACACGGCCGGCCACGATTCGCTGGTGTCGATCCGGGTCGTCACCACCCATTCCGGCGCCGGCACCGCGCGCCGCTCGACGCCGTCCACCGTGCTCGTCAGCTTCTTGAACGCCGCCTCATACGCCGCCCACGGTTTCGCGCTCCAGGCGATGTAGTACAGCTTCGAGACCCCGGCGTCGCGATCGGCCGCACGGTAGGCCGCCGCGGTGGTCAGCTGCGAGATGGCCACGTGATCGGGATGGCCATACGCACCGTCGGGACCGAACGTGATGACGACGTGCGGCCGGACGCGGCGGAGATGCTGTGCGATCGCTTCCTGCGCGGCCGTCGGATCGACGGCATCGAGCCCGCCGTCCGGGTAGCCGAGAATCGCGACGTCGCGCAGGCCGAGCTCTTGCGCCGCGGCGTGGAGCTCGGCCTCTCGCGTGCGGCCGACAACCTCGTCGGCCGGACGCTCGCCGCCGTCGCCGAAGCGGCCCCGTTCGCCGCGCGTCGCGGTGACGAGATAGGTTTCGACGCCCTCCGCCGCGTACCGGGCCAGCGTCCCGCCCGTCCCCAGCGATTCGTCGTCGGGGTGGGCGAGGACGCACATCAGCCTGAGGGTCTTCACCGGATGATGACGGTTTCGAGATATTCCGCCGGCACCACGAGGCCCGCCGCGCCTCCGCGGTCGGCGCGTTTGAGCAGCGCGATCACGTCGGACTCGAACGCCGCCTGCCCATCGGTGTCGAGCGCCGCGAACGCCTTGTGCACGGGCCCGTAGAAGCGCCGGAAGATGTCGACCCAGTGCGCCGGCGATTCGTAGCGGAAGGCGAAGTAGCGAACCGTGTGCTCGATCGACACTGCATCCGCAAACAGATCCTGGAGGTGATCCCGGGTGCCCCAGAGCAGCGGCGAACGCACCCCCGCCGGCGGCGGGACGTACTTCGCGACGATGCGAAGGAGGTCGCCGAGGAAGCCTTCCGGTGTCCAGGACGCGAGGCCGATGCGGCCGCCCAGCCTGCAGGCGCGCCGCAGCTCGCTGGCGGACTGCGCGTGGTCGGGCGCGAACATGACGCCGAAGGTCGAGAGGACGACGTCGAAACTTCCCGGGGGATAGGGGAGCGCTTCCGCGTCGGCGACCTCGAACGTGACGTCGAGTCCTTCAGCGGCCGCGCGTGCCCGTCCGCGCTCGAGCAGCGCCGGCACGTAGTCGGTCGACGTCACCCGCGCAAAGCGGCGCGCTGCCGCGAGCGTGGCGTTGCCGTTGCCGGCCGCGACGTCGAGCACGCGCTCGCCCGCGCGAAGGTCGATCGCTTCGCAGAGGTTCTCGCCGACGATCTGCAGCGTCGTGCCGATGACGGCAAAATCGCCCGAGGCCCACATGGCCTGCTGCCTGGTCTTGATCGAGGGCGCCGGGACCGGCGAAGTCGGGGTGTTCGCGATGGTGGTCATGTCGTTCTCCTTGCGCCGGCTACGGCCGCACGGCCCGCCGCAGGCGGGCGAGATGGTGATAACTGTGCCGGACCGCGTGGTCCTCGAGCACGAACTGGCACGTGAGCGGGGCATCGCTGTAGAGCGACACCGGTGCGGCCTGGGCGAGTTGCTCGTCGCTCAGCGCGCGAATCGCCGCCGCGGCGTCCGCGCTGTTGGTGCGCAGGAGGTCCAGCGCCACCTGCTTCGTCACGGTGCCGTTCTCCGCCGCGTGCCGGGCATTCATGGCGTCGATGTCGGCCATCGTGACACCGGTCACCGGCCTGCCGTCCCCGACGGTCCGTGCGAGCTGGATCTCGATGGGGTAGACGCTGGCGACGTGATGCACGATGACGCCGACGCTGCGGCCGTCATGCGGTGTTCTGGCCTGCCATTCCACGTCGGTGAGCGTGCTGGCGAAGGCGGCAAGGGCACGGGCCCCCTGCTCGAGGCGATCGGCCAGGGCGAGTGCGCTCTGGCTGGTGACACGCGCCGGCGTGTCGGGTTGAAGTGTTGTGTGTGTCATGCCGCCAATCTACCGGGCGCCGCGCGGACGCGCGTCCCCGGATCCGGTCATTTTGCGGCGAACCACGAAAATGGCCCGATCGGGCCATGCCAGGATCGTTCAGGCGAACGTCGCGGGCGAACGGAGAGGCGGATCTTAAGCCGAACGTAGAGGCGGACCTTCAGGTCCGCCTGAAACTACAACAGCCCAAGCCGTGCGGCGCAGGCGACGGCGGCCGACCGCGACGGCACGTCCAGCTTCGACAGGGTGTTGGCGACGTGCCGGTGCACCGTGTGCTCGCTGATGCAGAGACGCTCGGCAATCGCCTGGTTGCTGAGGCCGCTCGAGATGAGGCGGAGCACTTCGAGTTCGCGCGGCGTCAGCACGGTCGTCTCGACGGGCGCGACATTCCTGGAACGTTGCGGAGACGCCAGTCGATCGCGCAGCGCCTGCGCCGACGACATCTCGAAGCGGGCGTCGAGCCGCGTCAGCGCGGCGAGCGCGCGATCGGCTTCGACGACGGCCGAATCGATCCGACCGAGCCTGTCCATCACGGACGCCAGCTCGAGCCGGGCGCGCGCCGCTTCGAACGGTGCGCCGCTCGTGTCGAACAGATCGACCGCGTCCTCGAGCGCAGGGCGCCCGGCCTCGAGGTCGCCCGCGGCGACGGCGACGAGTCCCGCCGCGAGGCGGGCCGATGCCAGCAGCGGCGCGGTCTGCGCGTCGGTGGCGATGCCGCGCAGCTCTTCGAGCGCCGCGCGGGCGCGCTGGAGATCGTCGTGCTGGCCGAGCGCGGCGTGGGCGCCGATCAACAGTTCCAGCGCGGCGGCGCGTTCGGTGCGATTCCTCGACGGCAGCCGCCGCAGGTGCCGCTCGGCGAGCTCCGCGGCGCCCCGCGGATCACCGCGGTCGAGCGCGAGGGCGGCGCGTCCGAGCGACGCGATGGGATGTCCGCCGCTGCGCTCGAACAGCGACGCGGCCTCGTCCATCATTCCCTGGCGGCGCCGCAGCTCACCGAGACGCGCGAGGCCGTCGGTCGTCATCCCCGGACGGCAGATCGCCAGCTCGTCGCACGCGCTGGTCAATTCGCGCTCGGCCTCTTCCCACGAGCCGCGCCACATGCAGACCGATGCGTACTGCGTCCGGCAGACGGCGAAGAGCGGCTTGAGACCCCACTTCCGGCTGTGCTCCTTGATGCGGTCGCACCACTGCACGGCGCGCCCGTGGTCGCGCACGCGATCGCACGCCCCGATCAAGTAGCAGCCGGCGAGGCCGATGAGCAGGCGATCGGTCAGCTCGCCTCCCAGGATTGCCGCGCTCACCTCGTCGAGCTCGCGCAGCCCCTCCGTCACGCGGCCGGTCGTCACCAGGGCGAAGCCGCGCAGCGACCGTCCGAGCATTTCGTAGTCGATCGTGCCGAGCAGCTGCGCGAGGCGAATCACCTCGAGCGCCAGCTTCTCCGCCTCTTCCGGGTCGCCGTCGTCGAGGAGGGTGAACACGGCGGACCGTGCCGCGAGGAACGCGTGCTCCAGCGACTCGGGTTGCCCGTCGAGCAGCCGGCGCGCACGGTGAAGCCATCCTCTCGCCACACCTTCTTCGCCGCGGAAGGCGGCGGAGTCCCACGCGATCCAGACGGCGATGCGCGACGCCGACACCAGGTCGCCGCGGTTGCGATACTCGCGATACGCACGCTCGCGCGCATCGAAGACGACGGCGGCGAGGTCGAGCCACCACGCGGCGAGGCCGAGACCTTCCAGGGCCTCCGGCGTTTCCTCCGTCGCCAGCGCGCGCTCGAAGGCGTGCTGCGCCTGCTGCCAGGCTCCCGCGTCGAGGGCGGCCCGGCCGGCGGCAAGATCGTCGATCGACTGGGAGGGCAGCACCTTGCGCGATTATATCGGCGCGCCGCGCGGCGATTGTCGTAGGCGAGGCGTTCGGGGATAGGGCCGTCGCTCAGGGCACCTGCAGCGGGACCGTCTCGGTCCGCGGCAGCGCGCGCGACGATCGCGCCAGCTTCGTCCGCACCACGCGGTTCCACCACATCACGACGCCGGTCACGAACATGACCCCCGGCGCGAGCCCCGCGACGGCCCACGTCAACTTCGTGGCCTGGTCGCAGAGCCCGGGGCCGCTACACGGGATGCCGATCCCGTTGATGCGGCCGAAGTGTAGGTACGCGAGCCAGTAGATCACCTGGTCGACGACGCGCGACCCTTCGTTGGTGTCGGTGGCAGGTTCGATCCAGTCGGCGAAACGCTGGAACGGCTCGGCGTTGCCGAGATACGCGCCGCTGAGCGCGAACAGCAGGATGAACCCGAAGGTCCAGAACCCCATCATGCTGTGCAGGTCCCACGTGAACCGCCGCCATCCGGCGTGGCGGTGAACGGCCAGGCTTCGCCGCCACATCCGGATCCCCGGCCACCACACGACGATGCCCGTGCAGGCGAGCAGCACGACCACGTACGCCGCCACGGCGTTGACCATGCGCCCGGTCCTGCCGCCGAGCAGGTCGTCGTGTAATTCCATCAGCTTCGACACGAGCCAGATGCCGAGCGGCACCGCATCGCCCAGGTCCTCTCCGGTGTAGGGATTGAACAGGCGGTTCTCGACATCGGCGCCGCGCGCGAGCGACACACTCGAGGGCTGATCGGCGCGGCGGCTGCGGCCGATGCTGGTGACCACATATCCGGGATATGCACGCGCCGCGGCAGCCTTCAACTCCTCGTCGGTCAGTCGCGGCCCCGACGTGGTCACGACGATCGGATCGGGCGTGGCCGCCCTGTACAGCTCGTTGCGGTAGACGAGGACGCTGCCCGTGACGCTGATCATCAGCACGTACAGGCCGATGCCGAGCCCGCTCCACAGGTGAAGCTGGAAGATCGCCCGGCGCAGCCACGTGCCCTGCGGCTGCCACTTCCATCGCTGCCAGAAGGTCATCCGTTCCCCGGGGCAGATACTACCAGACCACGCGTTGTCACCTTTCGCGCCCTTCGCACTCTGTTCAGGTGAGGGCGAAAGGAGCAAGCGCAATGCGACTGATCTGTGCTGGATCGCTGGTGTATCTCCTCGCGGTGGCGTTCGTCATGTCCGGGTTCGCCGGCACGGATCCGCCACGGCTCGTCGCGTCCGCTGCCGAACGCGACGCGCCTCATCGGGATGGACAAACCATCTTCCGCTTCGACACGTTCGGCGACGAGCAGCTGTGGACGAACGTGCTGCGGATGCACGAGGTTCTTCCCACGGTGAGCCCGGCGACGGCGCTCGCCGTCGGTCTCAAGGTGGACGTCGACGCGCTTCCGCCGGCGATCATCGATGCCCTGCGAGCGGGCGCCGTTGACCTCACCGACCCCGCGGTGACCGTCGCACTGCTGCGACTGAACGCCGTCGTCGGCGTGAACGGGACGGTCAACGACGCCGGCCAATTGACGAAGGTCGGCATCACGTGCGCGCTCTGCCACTCGTCGGTGGACGATTCGTTCGCGCCGGGCATCGGCAAGCGGCTCGACGGCTGGGCGAATCGCGACCTGAACGTCGGCGCGATCGTGGCGCTGTCGCCGGCGCTCGATGACGCGACGAAGACGGAGTTCCGGTCGTGGGGCCCGGGCATGTACGACCCGCGGCATCACGCGTTCGACGGCACCAACATCGTTCCGCTGAACAGCCCGTCGCTGCCGATCCTGATTCCGCCGATCTACGGGTTGAAGGGTGTCGGCTTCGAGACCTACACCGCCGATGGTCCCATCTCGTACTGGAACAGCTACGTCGGCGTGGGTCAGATGGGCGGCCACGGCAGCTTCAACGATCCGCGGATCAACCTGTTCATCCGGCAGACGCCGGATCTCGTCACGCCCAAGCTTCCGGCGTTGCTCGACTACCAGCTGAGCCTGCAAGCGCCGAAGGCCGCGGCCCGCAGCTTCAATCGCGACGCCGCCGAGCGCGGGAAGGAGATCTTCAGGGGCCAGGCGCGCTGCAGCACGTGCCACCAGGGCCCGCGCTTCACCGACGTCCTCTCCGGTTCCGGCCGCGTGCCGGTGCTGCACAGCGCCGCCGAAGTCGGCACGGATCCGGGGTATGCGGAGCGCTCCGCGACCGGTCAGTACCGGACGACGCCGCTGCGCGCGCTCGCGCGGCACGCGCCGTACTTCCACGACGGCAGCGCGCCGGACCTCCCCGCGGTGGTGAATCACTACGACACGTTGTTCGGCCTGCACCTGTCCGCCGCGCAGAAAGCGGACCTCGTCGAATATCTCAAATCGCTCTGAGGGCGACGGCGCTACGATGTGGAGGCGGCACGTCATCACCTGCCGCCTCCACGCGCCATGAGATACGACTTCCTGATCGACACCTACGACACCGAGCGGCTGAAGGTGCTGAGCGTCTGGAGCGAGTTCCGCGACGAGGACCTCGCGGTGCGGCCGAAGCCCGACGACCCGCGCGGGCGCAGCGTCCACGAGCAGATGGTGCACCAGTGCGTCAGCGAGGACAGCTGGTTCCGGACGATGCTCGGCATCGATGTCGGCGCGCCGCCGCTTCCGGAGCAGGAGACGCGGCTCGCCTTCATCAGGCGCTACGCGGAGGACAGCGGCCGGCGCCTCGAACGGCTGCGCGCGACCGCCGAGTCGTGGTGGGAGGAGCCGGCCCCGTTCTTCGACGTCCGGCGATCGAGAGCGTGGGTCTTCACACGGCGGCTGGCGCACACCTCGCATCACCGCGGCCAGCAGATGGCGATGCTGCGGATGCTCGGACGCGAGCTCCACAGCAACTACGGCCCGACGGCCGACACCGGTGGCCTGCTGCAGCGCCACGCGCCGACCATCTACGCGTACGCGACGCTCGAGGCGCTCCTCGAGGGAGAGCGCCAGGGTGGCACGAAGTCGCCGCTGCCCGGCGCACCGCGCGGCACCGCGGTGACGGAGCGCCCTGAGCAACGGCGTTAAGCCGTTGCGGTAGACGCTGAGCAACGGCGTCAAGCCGTTGCGGTAGACGCTGAGCAACGGCGTCAAGCCGTTGCGGTAGACGCTGAGCAACGGCGTCAAGCCGTTGCGGTAGACGCTGAGCAACGGCGTTAAGCCGTTGCGGTAGACGCAGCAGTAGGCGTCCCGCCGCCTCGCGGCAGCCCTCATGGCGCCCCCACTTTGTTGCGCCCTGCACCCCGATTTGGCGTAATCTGCCACCCTCACCACGGGATTTCGTCAACTCCTCGCGCCGGACACCGGGTTCATGCGGAACTGGGCAAAGGAGGAAGTCGATGTCACCCCTGCGACTCGCCGGTTTCCTACTGATCATCACTATCGCTTTCTCGCCAGCCAGCGGTTGGGCACAGACCGCCAGCGGGACGATCGCGGGACAGGTCCGGGATACATCGGGTGCGGTCATCCCGGGCGTCACCGTCGAAGCGAGCAGCCCCGCGCTGATCGAAAAAGTTCGTTCCGTCGTCAGCGACAACCAGGGCCTCTACCGGATCGTCGACCTCCGGCCCGGCGCCTACACCGTCACCTTCACGCTGCCCGGTTTCGCGACCTTCAAGCGCGACGGGGTCGAGCTCACGTCCGGGTTCACCGCGCAGGTCAACGCCGACATGAAAGTGGGCGAGCTCGCCGAGACGATCACGGTCTCCGGCGAGGCGTCGGTCGTCGACATCCAGAACGTGCGGCAGCAGACGACCATCGCGCGTGAGACGCTCGATGCGATTCCGACCACGAAGCGCATCGGCCAGTACGCGTCGATCATTCCCGGCGCGACCTACACCAACCCGACGTTCCAGGACGTCGGCGGCAACCAGGGCGAGGGCGGCCAGTTCGGCGTGCACGGCCAGCGCGGCGCTGATCTCAGCACCAACGTCGACGGCATGAACCAGAACCAGCAGGCCCTCGGCGTCTTCAGCTTCAACTCGCAGTCGTTCCAGGAAGTCGTCGTCGAGACCGGCGGCATGTCCGCGGAGGCGATGAGCGGCGGCATCCAGGTCAACATCGTGCAGAAAGACGGCGGCAATCGCTTCTCGGGAAGCCTGGCCATGGCCTACGCCGGTCCGAGCCTGCAGAGCGGCAACCTGAACGACGACCTGCGCGCGCGCGGCCTGAGCACCGACATCTCGATCAGGCACTCCTACGACAACGGCGGCGCGCTCGGAGGGCCGATCGTCCGCGACAAACTGTGGTTCTTCACGGCGCACCGCTGGTGGGGCGCGTCGCGGTATATCCAGGGGAGCTACTTCAACAAGCTGCAGGGCACGCTCTTCTACGAGCCCGATCTGTCACGCGTGGCGCGCAACAACGAGTTCTTCGAGGACCACAGCGTGCGCCTGACGTGGCAGGCGACGCAGAAGCAGAAGCTCGTGGTGTCGTTCTCGCACCAGAACAACTGCAGCTGCCCGTTCGGCCTCACCGGCGTCGGCGGCGTCAACGCCGTCAAGCCGACGCCCGAGTCGCGCGGCCTGCACATCTACAACCCGCAGTACCTGCCGCTCGTCAGCTGGAGCTACCCGGTCACGAACAAGCTCCTGCTCGAGGCGGGGTACTCGCAGAACGTGCTGAACGAAGACTCGCGCCGGCAGGACGACCTCCAGCGCGACGGCACCCTCGTCGGGGTGAACGACATCCGGGTGACGGATCTCGCGCTCAACGTCGTCTACGGCTCCGACGCGAACAACAACATCTGGTCGGGGAGCTACACGCGGCGCTTCGTCAACAAGTACAACAGCCGTTTCTCGGCCTCGTACATCACCGGCACGCACAACCTCAAGGTCGGGTACTTCCTGCAGCAGTACTACCTCGGGCGCGAAGGCCAGTATCACGACCTGAACCAGATCACGGGTGCGCGCTCCTACACCTTCAGGAACCGGGTGCCGCAGTCGGTCACGATCTGGGCGACGCCGTTCGAGGTGGTCGAGCACACCAACGATCTCGGCATCTACGCACAGGACCAGTGGGTGATCAAGAAGGCGACGCTCAACCTCGGCCTGCGCTACGACAGCCTCTATGGCGTCGTCCCGGAGCATCACCTCCCGGCCGGTCTCTTCGTCCCCGCGCGCGACTTCCCGGCAGCGAAGGGCGTGCCCGACTGGAAGAACGTGAACCCGCGGCTCGGCATCTCGTACGACGTCTTCGGCAACGGCAAGAGCGCGCTGAAGGCGTCGGCCGGACGGTTCGTCCCCTACACGGTCGCCTCGTCGAACAATCCCGCCTCGAACCAGGCGACCAACGCGACGCGCACGTGGAACGACGCCAACGGCAACTACATCCCGGACTGTGTCCTCGACGCGAGCGTCCCCGGCGCCAACGGCGAGTGCGGCGCGCTGTCGGATACGACCTTCGGCCAGGTGCGCGCCGGCAACACCACCTTCGCGGACGATGCGCTGAACGGCTTCAACAGGCAGTTCGCCAACTGGCAGGCGGCGGTCGCCATCCAGCAGGAGTTGCGGCCGGGGATGGCGCTCAACGTCGGCTACTTCCGCACCTGGTACCAGAACTTCCTGGTGACGGACAACCTGGCGACGACCGCCGCGGACTACGACTCCTTTTGCGTGACGACGCCGACCGACGGACGGCTGCCCAACAGCGGACAGCAGTTGTGTGGCTTCTACGACGTGCGGCCGGCACTCTTCGGCGTGACGCAGAACCTGCGCACGCAGGCGGCCAACTACGGCAAGCGGAGCGAGGTGTTCAACGGCATCGACGTGACGCTGAACAGCCGCTTCGCGCAGCGTGGCCAGTTCTCCGGCGGCCTCAGCGTCGGGCGCTCGGTCTACGACGCGTGCGAAGTGACCTCCAAGGTGCCCGAGGCACTGCAGGGGACCGACACGATCACGCAGGCCGCGGGCGGCACGGCGTCGTGGACCTCCAGCGAGAGCTGCCGCAACGTGCGGCCGTGGTCCGCGCTGACGCAGGTCAAGTTCCTGGTGGTCTATCCGCTGCCGTGGGATATGCAGACGAGCGTGACGTTCCAGAACATTCCCGGCATCCCCGTCACCGCGACCAACCCGACCAGCAACGCGGTGGTGCGCAGCTCGCTCGGCCGCGACCTCGCGTCGTGCCGCGGCGCCGCGACGTGCAACGCGAACATGAACCTGGAGCTGCTCGACCCGACGGCGAACTACGAATCGCGCCTCAGCCAGCTGGACCTGCGCTTCACCCGGCGCGTGCGGCTGGGCGGCGCGACGCTGCGCGGCAACTTCGACATCTACAACGCGCTGAACGGGGCGTCGATCCTCTCGATGAACGCCGGCTACGGGAACAACTGGCTGGTGCCCTACGAGATCATGGGCGGCCGGCTGGTGAAGTTCAGCGGGCAGATCGAATTCTGACGACGGCCGGTGGGATAACCACGAAGGGCGCGAAGAACGCGAAGCTCTATCCGTGGGGGGCCGACCTGAAGGTCGGCCCCTCCTTCCAGCCGCAGCGGGACGTAGAGGCGGACCTTCAGGTCCGCCGGATGGATCAGCGAACGTCGATTCGAAACAGATTGTGGTGAACGTCTGCCTTCACTACGCGAAGGTCGCTCGATCCGGCGAGGGGCTGAGCCCGGTGATGCGGTAATCGGCGGAGTCCGATCCCCCTTCGATCACTTCCACACCGGCAATCGAATCCAGGTCGGACAGCCGGGAGAAGCCGTCGCCTGCGAAGTCCGGAAGCGACTGGCCGTCCCGGAGCGGAATCATCGCCGTCCTCCCCAAACGCATCGTCTCTGGTGACCTGATGGGGAGATACATGCGTCTACCATCCGGCGAAAACCTCGGGATGCAGAAGCCCGCACAAATCGACTTTGGCGGCCCGCCGGCGACTGGCACCGCAAAGGTCGCCATGGGCCCGTCCTGCACCCCTGCTTCGGAGCAAGACGATCAGCCACTTTCTGTCCCCGGAAATCCCGAGCAGCGTGCTGATCGGATACGGCGCAACCCTGGTGCGATGGGAGCCGTTCCTGTCCATGCGCGCGACGTAGTTGGCTCCTCCTTCGGACAGGCGAAAGAGAATCTCACCGCCCGGTCCAAAGAACGGCGACGCGTCGCCCAGGGCGGCGATTCGTCGGGGAGGCGTCGTGCGATCGAGACGTGCCAGCCAGACTTCCGATTGACTTCCGGTGGCCTCCGCCGCGAACACGACCTCCTCGCCGTCCTTCGCGATGTCGTAATCAGTTATCGGGAAGCCGGTGACGACGGCCTCGCGCTCGGTCGAATCGAGGTGATAGCGCCAGAGCTCGGTCGTGGGTCCGGATGAATTGCGCCGGAGCAGGTAGTACAGGAAGCGGCCATCCGCCGAAAACACGGGCCGCGACGACATCCCCTGACTGACGCCCGGCGAGGTCGTCCCCGTCGAGGTGATCGGGCGTTCTCCCTTGCCGTCCTTGATCCAGACGGCGCTCTCTGAAAGTCCGACGGCCGTCACGAGCGCGCCGTCCGGGAACACCGCGAGCCCCTCCTCCTCGCTGGCGCCGAACGAGATCTGCTCGGGCTGCCCATCCGGAAACCGCTGGCGCCACAGGTGCCGGTGGCCGTCGATTTCGGCGGAGAAATACATCCACCGGCCGTCGGGCGACCAGCCTGCCGCCGTACACCCGCCCAGCGGGCCGACCTGTCGGAACGGTGAGCCGCCGTCGAAGGATACGAGCCGGCACGGCGTCCACACGCTGATGTCCTGCATCTCCACGATCAGCACCGATCGCCGGTCGGGCGACAGGTACGAGTAGTGGGCCATCGAGCGCTCGTGCCGCGGGAAGTAGAGCTCGCGGCGATCGGAACGGTTCGCACGGCTGGTCACGATGCCCATGTGCATCGCCGCGCCTGATTTCCGAGAACAGGATATGGTCGCCGTCGATCCATGTCAGGCCCGCCGCATTGCGCAGCAGCAACTGCGGTGTGTCTCCACCGACCGACGACACGGTGAACGTCTCCCAGTCGGGATGTGGCGACGCGACCGTGAACGCGACGCGCGACCCGTCGTCCGAAAACGCCGGGCCGTACTTGTTGCCCCGGACGTTGGTCAGCTGCACGGGCTCGCCATGGCGCAGCAGCTTGATCCAGATCTGATCGGGGCTGAGGAAGCTGATGTCGCTGCGGATGAACGCGAGCATGCGGCCATCCGGCGACAACGCAGGCGCCATCGCCGAATCGTTGAAGTCGGTCAACTGTGTGAACGTCAGCGACGGCGGCCTCGGCGCCGACCCCCACGCTCCGTAGCCGATCGCCACGACGGTCGCGGCAAGGGCCGCCGCGACCGGAATCGTCCACCGGTAGCGGCGGCGTGAGACGAGCCGCGGAGCGCCGACCGGACGGGGCCCTGGCCCGACCTCGTGCGCGCCGCGGAGGGCATCTCCGAAGACCGAAGACACCGCGGCGTCGAACAGGTAGCCGCGCCGCGCGACCGTCCTGATCATCGTCTGCGCGTCATCGTCGAGCGCGCGGCGTATCTCGAACAGGCACTGCGACAGGGAATTGTCGGTCACCGCGGTGTCGGCCCAGACGGCGGCGACGAGCTCGTTCTTCGAAACGAGCCTCCCGTGGTGCAGGACCAGATATTTGAGAACGTCGAATGCCTTCGGCCTGAGGGGGACTTCCTCACCGTTCCGGCGGAGAGAACCGCGCTCCAAATCCAGGACGCAGTCGCCGAACCGATAGTGGCTGCGGCGCGGCTCCCCGGCCGTGTCTCGGGTCGTCACAACGCTTCTCCGGCGCACCGCTCAGTGTCACGAGCGAGTTCTTCGAGCATGGACTGCTGCAGGGGCTGAGGCGCCGAATTATAGGACCGCCGGCGCGGCAAATTCACGGCGATTTCACCAGTCCTTGAGGGTTCTCGAAGGACCTGGCGGCAGTGGCTCCAGTAGCGTGACGGCCCGGGTCGGATCCCGTGAACGAGAAGGAGAGGGCGTCATGAGGCACTTAGGTGAGTGGATGCATTCGGGACACACAGGCATGTCGAAGTGGATATGGGGCGCGGCGGTGGCCAGCCTCCTGCTGGCCGTTCAGGCGTGGGCCACGCCGCCCTTCGGGTTCGTCGTCAATCAGATTCTCGTGTCTGGCGTGGCCGAGGATGGCATCAGCCAGCACATGCAGATCTGTACATCAGCTATCTGGTGAAGCACGGTCAGCCGCGGCGGCGCGAAGAAGCCGCGCCCCCTTGCGCGTTTACGACGCCGATACCGTAGCAGGCTGACGACGGCCGGTGGGATACCCACGAAGGGTTCGAAGAGCACGAAGTAAGAATCTTCGCGCCCTTCGCGTCCTTCGTGGTTGGACGCTGTTCAGTCGCTACGCGCGGAGAAAGTTGTGCAACTCCGCCAGGAGCTGTTCCGACGCCTCGAGCTGGATGTTATGGCCCGACGGCATCGATCGGCCTCGGACGTCCGACGCGCGCTCGCGCCAGACGGCCAGCGGGTCGAACAAGCTGCCGACGTTCCCCTTCTCGCCCCACCACACGAGCAGCGGACACGCGATCTTGCGGTTCAGGTCCGCCTCGTCGTGCTGGAAATCGATCGTGGCGCCGGCGCGATAGTCCTCGCACATCGCGTGCACGGTCGCCCGGTTCTTGAACGCGCGCAGGAACTCCGCCTGCGGCTCACCGTTGCCGGCGCCGACATACGTCTCGACGCTGTTGTTGATGAGCGTTTCCGGGAACGGCTCGGGACGGATGAGGAAGAACCAGTGATAGTACGCGGCCGCCTCTCCCGGGTGACGTGGCTGTAGAAGTAGTGGGTGGGGATGATATCCAGGATCGCCGCCCTGGTCACGACGTTCGCGTGATCGAGCGTCATCCGGTGCGTCACGCGCCCGCCGCGATCGTGGCCGACGACGGTAAAGCGATCGAACCCGAAGTGCTTCATGACCTCGACCTGGGCGAACCACGTCAACTACTCCAAGCGCGCCATGGCCCTGGACCGGCACGCCGTTCCGTCGCCGCGTTGCTGCGCCTCGGCGCGCTCGAGGCCCCAGGCCGCGGCTCCGGTAACCAGCGTCGCGGTCTGACGAAGCCAGTCGCGGCGGTCGATCATGATGGCCTCCTGACTACGGCCTCGCCGGTTCCCCCTTCGGGGCGCCGTAATCCTTGTTGTTGATGCTCGACGGATGCGGGTCCCCGCGATGGCACGTCCAGCAGGTGACGGCTTGCGTTCCGTTCGGGAACACACCCGTGCCCGGGAAATTCGTGTTGATCTGCCGGACCAGCAGAATCATGTTGCGGGCGATGTCCTTGCGCGGATTCGCCTCCGCCTCGAACGGCCGGCCGCCGCCGTGGCAGAACGAGCAATCCACGTGCAGCGAGTTGCGGAACACGTGCATGACGCCGCCGCCATGGACCTGCGTGCCGGGCGGCAGCACTTTCAAGTTCACGGCGGGCGTTATCTGTGGGGCAGGCCCGCCGAGCGACTCGTTGCGGTTGAAGAACTCCTTCGCTGGCTCGGTCTCCGGCTTGACGCTGCCGCGGTGGCACGTCGTGCAGTCGACTTCGTGGTAGCCGGCGGGAAACACTCCCGTGCTGCTCGGGAAGCTGCCGTCGATCTGCCGCACCATCGCGATCATTTTCCGGGCGATGTCTTTCTTGGGGTTCTCGTCGCTCGCCATGTCACCTTGCACGTGGCAGTACGTGCACTGCACGGCGAGCGCCTCGTTGAACAGCTGCATGGTGAACATCATGTCGGTGTTCGGCGCCAGGACCTTGAGGTTCTTCGGTGCGGGCGGCTGCGCGCCACGACCGGCCCCCTGGGCAGACACCGGCGGCTGCGCGGCGAGCGTGACTGCAAGCGTCATCAGCAGAATCACAAGTCGCATCGGTATGATCCCTTCATAAGACAAGAAAAGGCGGGCCTGACGGCCCGCCTCTACGATCGTTTGTGAGCGGGCCGGCTGAAGCCGGCCCCTACAACACGGAAGCGTAGGGGCCGCCTTGAGGCGGCCCTCACTCTCAAACGTTCGCGGTCAGCCGGGCCTGCGTCGGGTGGCCCATCTCCAGCGCGGTGACGATGTGGTCGAGCGTGACTGGCGCGCGGACGAACACCTCGTCACCGACCGCGGCGGAAATCGCGTTGAGCACCGCGCAGCAGCCGGCGGCGACCGGCGGCTCGCCGATGCCGCGCGCCCCGACCGGCGTTTCCGGGTCCGCCAGTTCGACCGCTGCCCAGTCCATGTGCGCGGGCACGTCGAGAATCGTCGGCGGCTTGTTCTGGTAGAACCGCCGCGCCAGCGCCACGCCGTAGCGCTGGTCGTACACCCACCGCTGCCCGAGCGCGTGGCCGATGCCGAGGATCGAGCGGCCGAGCACCTGGCCGCCGAGCGAGTTCGGATGGATGACGGTCCCGACGTCGGCGACGCAGAGATAGTCGAGGATGCGGTAGACGCCCGTCTCGGTGTCCATCTCGACTTCCGCGAACGCCGCGACGAATGACAGCGAGGTCCCGTCGCGCGGGTATTTGTCCTTGGCGACGGCCATCAGCCCCTGCCCGGCCAGCGCGGCGGCCGATCGCTTCGTGAACGCGTTGATGTCATCGGGCACCTCGTGCCCGTCGTACACGCCGCCGAGCTCGATCGCTCGCTGCGCCGCCTTCGCGAACGTCATGCCGGCGCCGCCACCCCGCCGCGCCACCCGCTCGTTGGCGACGACGTAGTCCTCGGGCCGGCCGCCGAGATCCATCGCCGCGATCTGCTGCAGCTTCTTGATCCCGTCGGTCGCGGTGGCGTGCGCCGCGCGCGTCATCGCGTGCGTCGTCTGGCTGCCGCCCGAGACGCAGCTCCACGGCAGGTTCCGGGACGTGTCGCCCCAGGTGAGCACGACCTTCTCCCACGGCATGCCCATCATCTCGGCCGCCACGCGCTGGCAGTCGCTGAACGATTCGGTGCCGAGGTTGCCGATGCCGGTCTGGACGTACATCTTGCCGTCCGGCTTGAGGATGAACAGGCCGTCGAAGCCGATCGAGCCCGCGTTGTAGGCGCTGATCGCGACGCCGCTGCCGCGCACTTTCGAGCCCTCGCGCACGCCGCTGCGCGCCATGCGCTCGTCCCACTTGAACATCTGCGCGCCCTTGTCGAGCGCTTCCTTGACGAAGCAGCTGGTCGCGTACGTCCGGTTGCCGCGCGCGTCCGCCGGGCCGAACTTCGCCTTGCCGGCCGGCGCGTTGATCTTGCGGATCTGGACCTGGTCGACGCCGACCTTGCGCGCGGCCCTGGCGACGAGCGGTTCCATCAGCACGATGCCCTGCATCCCGCCCGGCTGGCTCTGCGCCCGGCGCGGCGGCGTGTTGGTGATCGCCGTCACGCCGCGCCACCGCATCGCCTCGGGCTGGTAGAGCAGCGACGCGAAGCGGCTGGCCGTGTTGCCGTCGTTGCCCGGCCCGTAGGCCCCGCCTTCGACGACGGTGAACATGTCGAGCGCGGTGATGCGGCCGTCCTTGGTCAGGCCGATCTTCATGCGGCCGTGCATGGCCGGCCGCGCGCCGCCGATGGAGTGCTCCTCCTCGCGGCTGACGCGCATCTGCACCGGCGTGCCGGTCTTCTTCGCGAGCAGCGCGGGGATGATGTCCGTGACCGACCCCGTGCCCTTGCTGCCATAGCCGCCGCCGCAGTACTCGCTGATGAGGACGACGTCCTCCGGCTTCATGTCCAGCCAGCGCACGACCGACATCACGGTCTGAATGGTGCTCTGCGTCGAGAGGTGGATGAACAGCTTGCCGTTCTGCCAGTAGGCCATCGAGGTGCGGCTTTCGAGGCACTGGTGGCTGGTGTTGGGCGTGACGAATGTCTCGTCGAGCACGACGTCGGCTTTCTTGAAGCCGGCATCGAGATCGCCGTACGACCAGCTCGGGTCGGTGTCCTTGCCCATCGGCAGGCGGCCGGCCCTGTACTCCTCCGCTTCAGCCTCGGTCCATTTCAGGTCCATGATCTCTGGAATCGGAGCGGGCTGTCCCGGCGGCGCGGTGGGGCGGGTCCAGACGTTCCCCTCGACGCGCGGGTTCATCGCGCCCGGCAGCAGCGATGCGACCGGGTCCACGCTGTGGGGGAGTCGCTCCCACTTGATCTTGATCCGTTCGATCGCTTCCGCCGCGGTGAGCTCGTCGACGGCCGCGACGGCGAGCACGGGCTCGCCCTGGTAGAGCGGCTCGTTGGTCAGCGCCTTCTCGCTCCTCGGGTTGGCGCGAATGAGCACGCCGGCGTCGCTGACCTGATCCTTCGGTCCCGGCACGTCGTCGGCCGTGACGATCGCCCGCACGCCCGGCATGGCGAGCGCCGCGCTCGCGTCGATGCTGCGGACGCGCGCGTGCGGGAACGGGCTGAGGAGCAGCTTCGCGAACAGCATCCCCTCGGCGCGGAAGTCCTCCGCGTATTTCGAGCGGCCGGTCACCTTCGCCCGCAGATCGGGCGTGGTGTAGTTCTGTCCGACCAGTTTCTTGTCAGCCATACTCACCTCGTTCAGTAGAGACGCACCTCGAGGTCCGCCTCCACGATCGGTCTACTCCACGAGAGGGATGCTGCCAACGGTTTCCGCCCGAACGATCTCGTCGATCAGGAACAAATCCGTGAGGAGCGCGCGCAGGTGGATCGACGCGTTCAGGTTGTCGACGAGCTGTGAGCCGATCGAGGGCTGCGCCAGCACCAGGCCGACGGCCGCCCGGGCGTCGCTCGCATCGCGGTTCAGTACCGCGATGAACGCGTCGTACTTCTCCACGGGCTGCAGCTGCTCGGTCCGCACGATCTGCGCCAGCACGTCGCCGAGCCCGTCGAGCGCCCCGTCGCACTTGGTCAGCAGCGTCCGGATCTGCGAGCCGCCGCCACCCCCCGGTTCAGCGCGAAGACCCTGCGCGGCATACGCGAGCATGAACTCGTAGCACTCCTCGATCTTGCCGCAGCGGTTCTTCAGCTCGTCACGTGTCATGGTCACAAGTGCTGCTGTTCGGCGCCGTGCGCCTTGGCCCCCACCACCCAGCGTTCGGGATCGTGGTGCTGCAGAAATTCCTGGCGGGTGATGTCGCCGAACACCATCCCCTTGGTAATCCACAGCTTCTCGGGCCGGATCGCGAAGTAGATGTGCGCGATCGTCAGCCCGACGAGCCCGATGCCCGAGAGCCCGTGCAGGACGTACATCACGCCCCACATGGTGTCGCCGAACAGATAGGGGTTGCGCGTGAACAACGGCGTCTCGACGCGGTTCATCATGAAGAGTCCCGTCGGCACGGTGGCGAGCGCCGTCAGCACGATGGCCGTGTGATACATCTTGTTGTCCCACGGGTATTTCGCGGCCTTGCGCGGCGCCGGCGCGCTGCGGCCCATCGCCCGCTTGAAGCGCGCCGCCGCTTCGGCCACGTCTTCCCGGTTCAACCAGATCGACCAGAAGTCCAGCCAGAAGCTCGCGTGGATGATGTGGTAGACGATCGACACGGTGAGCACGAGGCCGGCAATCCAGTGGATCTCGATCCAGTTGAACTGCAGCCCGAGCACCGGCGCCGACGCCGTGCCGAGCAGCGTCAGCATCGACGCCGCCATGATCCAGTGGAACATCCGCGCCGCGAGCGAGTGCCGCTTCACGCGCGCCGGCACCTTCGCCGCTGCCGCTTCGTTGACCGGCGCGGTGACCGGCCCCGCCGGCTTCGGCCAGTAGCGCACGAAGAGCGTGTGTCCCACCATGAAGCAGAGGCCGAACGCGAGCGCGATATAGACCAGGCCCCACTGCGCGTGGATGAGCGTGTCCTCGCCCCAGGGGTTGACGCCCCACTGCACCAGGAAGTTCGTCATGCCTGTGCCCCTCCCCTGATGGCGCGTTTCACGAGGTTCCTCACGAGCGGGATCTTGTAACCGTTGTGCGCGAGCGGCCGTGCGCCCTGCACCGCCAGCTCACCCGCCATCGCCGCCGTCTCCTCGCTACGCGGCTTGCCGGCGAGGGCGTCTTCCACCGCCTTCATGCGCATCGGATGCGCGGCGACCGCGTTGACGACGATGCGCGCGCTTTCAATCGTGCCGTTCGACAGCTTCAGCGCCGAGGCGACGTTGACGAGCGGGAAGTCCCACACCTGCCGCTCGCGGACCTTCTCGAAGTAGAACTCCGCGTTGGCCCAGGTGGCGGGGACACGAATGGCCGTCAGCAGCTCGCCGGGCTGCAGCACCGTCATGCGCGTGATGTCGGTCGAGGGTCCGATGAAGTAGTCCTCGGCGTTGACGACCCGCTCGCCGTCCATCGAGCGGATGACCATCCGGGCGTCGAGCGCGACGAGCGCGGGCGCCGTGTCGGACGGGTTCACCGCCACGCAGCGGTTCGCGTCGAAGATGGCGTGCTCCCTGTTGATCGCGGTCGGCGTGTCGGCGTAGCAGATGTTGCCGCCGGCGCGGTAACAGGTCCACCCGGAGCGGTAGTACCAGCAGCGCGTGTCCTGCGAGATGTTGCCGCCGAGCGTCCCCTGGTTCCGGATCTGCGGCGAGGCCACCAGCGCGGCCGCCTGCGACAGGAGCTTGAAGCCGTCCTTGACGAGCGCATCGCCCGCCAGGTCGGTGAGCGTGGTGGACGCGCCAATCTCGAGGCCGCCGTCTGCGGCTTTCTTCACGCCCCGCAGCCCCGGCACGCCGCTGAGATCGACGACCACCTTCCGCCGCTTGTTGCGGTCCTTGAACCAGTCGAAGGTGTCGAGCCCGCCGGCCAGCACCCACGCGTCCTTCCCGTACTGATCGAGCAGCGCCAGGGTGTCTTCGACGGTCGTCGGCTGAAACAGCTCGAAGACGGGCATTACATCGTGAACAATTGCCATGTCCCATCTCCCTCAATGCAAAATGCAAAAGGCAAAATGCAAACCCGATGTCCTCGCGACGTTCACCCGGTCATGGCGTCGCTGGGTACGGTTTGCATCTTGAATTTTGCATTTTGAATTTACGTCGTGGTCCCTTGCGTGTACGCGGACGCGCGCATCATCGAGCGCAGGATCTTGTCGTAGTCCCCGCAGCGGCACAGGTTGCCCGAGATGCCGTGCGCCAGCTCCTCGCGTGTCGGCTTCGGGTTGGTCTTGAGGAATCCCACCGTCGACATGATGAACCCCGACATGCAGAACGCGCACTGGAAGCCCTGCTCGTCGAGCACCGCCTGCTGCACCGGGTGCAGCGTGCCGTCCGGCCGTTCGAGGCCCTCGATCGTCAGGATCTTCCGCTCGCGCACGGTGTGCGTCAGGATCGAGCACGAGTAGTGCGGCACGTCGTCGATGAGGACGGTGCAGGCGCCGCACTCGGACCTGTCGCAACCGAGCTTGGTGCCGGTGAGGCCAAGCTTGTAGCGCAGGGTGGTCGCGAGCGTTTCCTGCTTCATCACGTCCACGCGGCGCATCTGGCCGTTGACGTTCAACGTCATCAGCCGTTCCACCGCGCCGGGGAGCGATCCCTGCCCCAGGAGCGTCGGCCCGCGGAACAGGTAGGCGGAGGCAGAGACAGCCGCGCCGCTGGCAATCACCATCTTGATGAAGGCACGCCGGGAGACGTTGCCGGGCTCGAGTGGCGTTTGCTCCTGGATCGTCATAGCGCGTTCACCTCGTCAGAAAACTGCAGGCGGTCGCATCAGGAACAAAAATCGGAGAGTTGCAGTCTGTTGGCGGGCCAATCCTACTGCCAGACACCGGGGCGCGTAAAGGAATTACCGAACCGCTGAAACCATGGCCACGATGGCGTCGATTACGGCCTGCGGAGCGTCGAGCGGAACCCAGTGACCGCTGTCGGAGGCGAGCACGTGCCGGCCCCGGCTCGACTGGCGCGCGAGCGTCGAATCGGCGCGCAGGCGGGGTTCGTGCGCGTGCGCCGACGAGATCACGGTCAGCGGAACGTCGCCAGGGCCGTCAGGGGTGGCGCGCAGGATCTCCTCGGCGCTCTCGCAGATCGTCGCAATCTGGCTCCCGAGCGCCTCGAAGAACTTCGGTTGTGTCCACATGTGACCGAGCGTCGCCCGTGCCTCCGGCGGCAGCTTCCAGATGGGCGCCAGGATCCCTTCGTCTTCCCGGCGCAGCCCGCCGCGGCTGACGGCACTGGCGAGCAGGCGCGCCACGCCCGTCGCCCCCGCGCGGGCGAGCGCCGACACGATGGCGGCGAGCCCATGCCGCGCCGCCGACGCTCCGTACCCGCACAGGCGGACGCCGCGCGCGATCAGCGCCTGCTGCTCGCGGCCCGGACGTGCCCATGCCTCCGCAATCGCGGGCTCGATGAGGATCAGTCCCGCGACATCGCCCGGGTGGCGCGCGGCGAACAGCCGCATCACGAGACCGCCGAACGAGTGGCCGACCAGCACGTACGGCGGCGCCACCCCTCCCCGCTGAAGCAGTTGATGGAGCTCGCCGGCGATCCGGCCGGCGGTTCGCGGCATCGGACCAGCGTCGCTCCAGCCGAACCCGGCGCGGTCGTAGCTGCAGGCTCGCGTGACGCGCGCCACGGCAGGCTGCACGAGACTCCAGCTCAGTGAGGATGCGCCGAGCGCGGCATCGAAGACGACGGCCGGCGTACCGTCGCCCCCGCACCGGAGGTGCAGCCGGTGGCCGCCAACATCCACCAGTTGTCCGGGCGGCGGAATTGACATACGGTTAGCCCCTCAACTGACGGTCACGGAGAACGGAGAGGGCAACATATGAGAAAGACAGTCTGCATGTTCCTGTTCCTGTTCCCGCTGCTCGGCGCGGCAGCGGCTGCCCAGGACGCCAGGGCCACTGCGCAGGCGGCCGCGCGGGCGATGGGTACCGACACGCTGCGATGCATCACCTATTCCGGCACCGGCGGCTACGTCGGCATCGTCGGACAGGGGTTCTCGCCGGGCGACGACTGGCCGAAGGTGCAGCTCGCCAACTTCTCGCGCACCATCAACTACGACGCGAAGACGATGCGTGAGGAACAGACGCGCACACAGGGGAACTACCCGCCCAGGGGCGGCGGCGGCATTCCCATCCAGGGAGAACAGCGGACGGTCGCGCTCGTGAGCGGCGACAAGGCCTGGAATCTCAACGGCGCCGACGTCAATCCGCAGCCCGCCGCGGCTGAAGTGCGACAGCTCGAGATCTGGCTCGACCCGCACGGGTTCCTGAAGGGCGCGCTCGCGGCGCGCGATCTCGTCGGCTTCGAACGGTACGAAGGGGGCGGCGAGCGGCGGAACATCCTCGCCTACACGATGGGCAAGTACCGCATCCAGGGATCGATCGAGCGCGAGACCAACCGCGTCGTGCGGGTGCAGACGTTCGTCCCCACGCCGATGCTGGGCGACACGGTGGAGGAGAAGACCTACGGCAACTACAAGCAGTACGGCAGCGTGTGGTTCCCGGCCAACTTCCACCACCACTCGAACTGGGACCACGAGCTGCGGCCGCAGGGGTTCTTCGGCGTGCCCGACGGCGGACACAACTCGTTCGGCATCACCATCAGCACCGTCCAGCCCAATGCGTGCGGCGACGCGATCACCGTCCCCGCGGCGGCGCAGAACGCGACGGTCCCGCCAGTGCGGGTCGAGGCGCAGCAGTTGGCCAACGGCGTGTACCAGCTGGCCGGCGGTTCGCACAACAGCCTGGCCGTCGAGTTCGCCGACTTCGTGACGGTCGTCGAGGCGCCGCTCAACGAAGCGCGGTCGCTCGCGGTCATCGCCGAAGTGCACCGGTTGTTCCCGAACAAGCCGATCAAGTACGTGGTCAGCACGCATCACCACTTCGACCACGCGGGCGGGCTGCGCACCTACGTGCACGAAGGCGCGATTCCGATCGCCCATCGCGACATCGTGCCCTACTACTACTACACGGTGATGGATCTGTCGCCGCGGACGCTCGAGCCGGATCGGCTCTCGCTCTACCCGCCCGACGAGTTCCAGGAGACGTTCGTCCTGGAACAGGTGCAGAACGACAAGTACACGGTGAGCGATGGCAAACGGATCATGGACCTGCACCTCGTCCAGGGCAATCCGCACGCGACCGGAATGCTGATGGCGTACCTGCCGGCGGAGCGGATCCTCGTCGAGGCGGACCTGTTCAACCCGCCGGCCCCGAACACGCCGCCTCCGGCGATGCCGAACGCGGCGGCGATGAGCCTCTACAACAACGTCCAGCGGCTCAAGCTGCCGGTGGACCGCATCGCGCCGATCCACGGCCGCGTCCTGCCGTGGAGCGAGTTCTTGCGGTTCGTCGGCAAAGCGGGAACGCAATAGAGCGGGCCATCACAGGAGGCACCCATGAGCAGACGACTTCTCGCGTTGATCGGCGCGGCGGTGGTCATGGTCATCGTGGCCCTCGTTGCGCTTCCACGCCTGCGGCCCGGTGCCGCCGGAGACGGAGGCGCCGCCGCGAATGCGGGTGCGGCATCCGCCACCGCCTGGGGCGAGCCGGACCTGCAGGGCATCTGGACCGCCGACGGCGAGATCCCGCTGCAGCGGCCCTCCAAATACAAGGATCGCGAGTTCTTCACCGACGAAGAACGCGCCGAGCTCGACAAGCAGCGGGCCGAGGCGATTGGCCGCGAAGCCGACGAGAGCCGGCGGAGCCGCGGCAGCGAGCAGGATGTCGGCGGCGCCTACAACGCGGCCATCTTCACGACGCACAAGCGCATGGGCCGACGAACGTCGCTCGTCGTGGATCCGCCCGACGGCAGGATTCCGCCGCTCACGCAGGAGGCGCAGAAGAAGAGAGCCGTGATGCGCGAGTATCAGCTCGCGCTCCTGCAGTCGACGGACCTGTGCAAGAACAAGCTGCCGGGGTGCGAAGGCGGGACGTACGGACCGCCGTCGCCGAAGCGGAACGAAGCGCCGCCCTTCTACGTGACCGTCGGCGCGGCCGGCGGCGGCGGGGCCGGCGGCGGCGCGATCAATCGAGCCGACAATCCGGAAGACCGCGGCCTCGGCGAGCGGTGCATGGCCGCGGGGCTGCCGGACTTCGGCGGCAACACCGGCTTCTACCTGCAGATCGTGCAGTCGCCCGGGCGCGTCGCGATCTTCTACGACACCGGCCAGGGGCAGGGCTGGCAGCGCGTCATCCCGGTGACGACCACGCCGCACCTGCCGCCGCAGGTGCGCCAGTGGTGGGGCGACTCGCGCGGCCGCTGGGACGGCAAGACGCTGGTCGTCGACGTGAGCAATTTCAGCCCGAAGTCGTACTTCCAGGGCGCGCAGGAGAACCTGCACCTCGTCGAACGGTGGTCGCGCCTCGACGCGAACACGATCGAATACGCCGTCACCATCGACGACCCGACGACGTGGACCAAGCCGTGGACGGTGAAGCAGGAATACAGCCGGCAGAGCGACCAGGCGAACCGGATCTACAAGGAGCCGCGGTGCCACGAGGGCAACTACGGCATGCCGGCGCTGCTGGCGGGCGCGCGCGCGCAGGACCGTGCGTTCGCGGAGAAGCGCGGCCCCGACCCGGCGAAAGAGTGCACGGCGGGGTGCGGAGGATTTGCCCTGGGCTTTGCGGACACCGGCGAGGACGCCAACCCGTTGGCGAGATAAATCGAGCTGATGAAAACCCCAATTCGTAGGGTCCGGCTTCAGCCGGACCTTTGCGGCCAGGAGAGGTCGTCATGCGACACGTCACACGCTCGATCGTCACGGTGGCAATCGTCTCGGCGGCCGTCAGCGCGGTGATCGCGGTCTCGGTGACACGCACCGCGGGGCAGGCGTCGCGGCCGGCACGCACGGCCGACGGCAAGCCGAACTTCAGCGGCATCTGGCAGGCGGCCAACGAAGCCAACTGGGACCTGCAGGCGCACGACGCGCGGCCCGGCGCGGTGATGCAGGCCGGCGTCTACCCGTACGAGTACGCGCGCGTCCCCGCGGCGCCCGTGCTGGCGCTCGGCGCGGCCGGCGGCGTCCCGGGGTCGGTCGGCGTCGTGCAGGGCGACGGGCAGATCCCGTACACGCCGGACGCCGCGAAGATCAAGCAGGAGAACGGCGAGCACTGGATCGATCGCGACCCGGAGCTCAAGTGCTACCTGCCGGGCATCCCGCGCGCGATGTACATGCCCTACCCCTTCGAGATCGTCCAGAGCACGAACAAGATCCAGATGGCGTACGAGTTCACGAGCACCGCGCGCACGATCCATCTCGACAAGGTCGAACCGCCACCCGACGACACGTACATGGGCCATTCCGTCGGCCGCTGGGAGGGCGACACGCTCGTCGTGGACGTCACGCGGTTCAACGGCAAGAACTGGTTCGACCGGGCCGGGAACTTCCACAGCGACGCGCTGCACCTGGTCGAGCGCTTCACGCCGATCACGCCGGACGCCATCAACTACGAGGTGACGATCGAGGATCCGAAGACCTTCACCCGGCCGTGGAAGATCGCGATGCCGCTCTATCGCCGGCTGGAGCCGAACGCGCAGCTGCTCGAGTACCGCTGCATCGAGTTCGTCGAGGAGTTCATGTACGGCAACCTGCGGAAGCAGCAGCTCGTGAAGCGGTGGGAGGGCGACACGATCGTGGTCGACATCACGCGCAAGGTCCCGCAGGGCGACAAGCTGCACGACTGGTACCGGCGGTGACGAGCAGCGGTCGGCCGCGAGGCGGGATTCAGGCCGGGATCCGGGGTCCGGGATCCGTTGTTCGGATCCCCGATCCCCGATCCCCGATCCCCGATCCCTGCCGCGCAGTGGATCAGAACACGTAGCGCACGCCCATCTGGGCCTGGCGCGGGAAGCCGCCGCCGCCAGCCAGGTTCGTCAGCACCAGGAACGTCGAGGGCGTCCGGCGGTCTGAATTTTCAGGCCTCGGATTCTCCCAGTTCACGCGGTTCGTCACGTTGAAGATGTCGAGGAACAGCTCGAGCGCCTGGCCGCGCGGCATCCGCGCTCGCCAGCCGGCGCGGAGATTCAGCTGGAACGAATCCGGCCCGACGGCGCCGTTGCGCCCGCCCGCATACTTCACGTCCTTCATCGCGTTCAGCGCCGTGCCGCTGTAGGTGCCCGCCGGCAGCGGGTCCATCAACTCTCCGTTCTGGTCGGCGTCGATGCTGCTGTCGATGAGCGTGAACGGCGCGCCGCTCAGGTACGACAGGCCTCCGGACACAGCGACCCCGTGGGTCTTCGGAATGTCCGCCCGGCCGCTGATCTTCAGGTTGTGCCGGTGGTCCACGCCGGACGGCCCGTACCACTCGTCAAGGTGGAGATCGGTCAGGTACTGGTAGACGTTCCGGTCGGCCTGGTTTTCGCTCGTGCCGCGCGAATTCGACAGCGAATAGGACACGCGGCCCGACCAGTTGTTCGAGTACCGCTTCTCGAGCGAGAAATTCAAGGCGTCGTACTTCGATTCGCCGGTGTTCTCCATCACCCAGACCTGCTGGCTGTAGGCCTCACCCAGGACACCGAACGCATCGGTGCGCGTGATCGCCCCCGTGCGCGTCGTGTTCGCGCGCACCATCGGGTTGAGATTGCGGCCGAGGAACATGTCCTTGTTGTGAATGTGAATGTAGTCGGCCTGGATCGCCATCATCCGCGTCAGCTCGCGGCTGTAGCCGACGGTCATCTGATGCGCGTAGGGTTGCTGCCGGTTCGGCACGTCGAGGACGACGAGGCCGTTGTTCTTCAGCAGCGTCCCCGGTGGAAAGCGCTGGTTGAGCAGCGCGCGATTGAGGAACGGTCCGTTCATCAGGAACGGATCGGTCGGAAGCCGGCCCGCCGTCGGACCGGGATCGGCGTTGTCGTTGGGGAAGTTGACGACGGCCGAGGACGTGTACTTGGGGAATTCAATCGTGTCGTCGAGCGCGCCGAGGATGGTGCGGTTATAGAAGATCCCGTAGCCGCCGCGAACCACGGACCGGCCCTCGCCGTCGAGCGCGTGCGTCAGCCCGATGCGCGGCGCGATGTTGTTCCTGTCCACCGGATAGCTCTTGTTGGCGGCGGGAAACAGCGGGTTGTCCGTCTCGTTGAGCGGAATGATCTCGAGATCGTAGCGAAGCCCGGCGCTGATGGTCGTCCGTCCGAGCTTCCACTTGTCCTGCGCGTACCCCTCGACGGTGTGATTGTTGATGAACTCGTTGAACGTGCCGAGCCTGATCATGAGCCGTTCCGGATAGGTGCGCGGGTTGGCGGCGTCGAACGGCAAATCGGTGTTGAACACGAAGGTGCCGTTCGAGTTGATCTGGGAAACTCGCCTGAGCTCCGTGTAGTTGTAGCGCGCGCCGAATTTCAGCTCGTGGTCGCCCTTCTTGCCGGGCACGAACCACGAATAGTCGTCCTCGATCTGATAGTTGGAGTCCCACGGGCCCTGCGACTCGGTGCTGGCCTGCGACAGGAAGCTCGTGTAGTTGAGTTGCGGCGGACAGAGCGCCTGGTCGCCGCTCGCCTCGTCGCCGAACGTGAAGCCCGCGCGGTCGCCCGCGCTGCCCTGGGCGCGGAAGCAGGCGTTGCCGTGCCACCAGTGTTCCCACGTCCTCGCCACGCGAACCGTGTTGACGCGGGTGTTCCCGAGCACGCTCGTCAGGGTCCCGACGGCGGTCTGATCCAGGTCGGTCTCATCCTGATAGGACTCGAGCGTCTGACGGTTCCCGATAGTGTTCCACTGCGGCGCCCACTCGCGCAGCCAGCGAACCGCCCACGTATGCGCCGCGTTGATCTGGTGGTCGAAGCGGACGAGCGTATTCCAGTCGGTCCGATCTTCGGCGATGGAGAAGTCGAGCTGCGGCCGCGTGGGAAACACACGCGTCCGGTTCGGGTTGTCGATCTGGCGCTCGAGGCTGAAGAAGAAGTGCGCCTTGTTGCGGACGACAGGGCCGCCGATGACGCCGCCCCAGTCCCGCTGCGTGGTCGTCGGCTTGGGGAGGTTCCCCTGCCTGACGAGAAAATCCCGCGCCGTCAGCCGATTGCTGGCGAACGATCCGAACAGCACCCCCTTGAACTGGTTGGTGCCGGTCTTGGTGACGGCGTTGAGGATGGCGCCGCTGGCGCGTCCGAATTCCGCGTCATACATGCTCGTCATGACCTGGAATTCCTGGATGGCCTCGAGCGGCGTCCGCACCTGCGCGCCCGCGCTCGTGCCGAGCGCATCGTCGGCGTTGTAGCCGCCGTCGACCGAGACGTTGTTGTTCTGGCTGGTCTGCCCGGCGGCGACGATCGTGTCGTTCCCCATCTGATTGGACGGGGTGAACACGACACCCGGCAGGAGCGACACGATCGCGAAGTAATTGCGATGCGTGGCGGGAGTCTCGGCGAGCTCCTCGGTCCCGATGTTGCCGCCCACCCGGGCGCTCGTCGTGTCGACCAGCGGCGCCTCGCTCGTCACGGTGAGCGTTTCCGCGAGGCCGCCGACGCCGAGCGTCAGGTTGATCGTCAGCGTATTCCCGACCTGCAGGAGGAGACCGGGCCGCTCTGTCGTCTGGAAGCCCGCCAGCGTGGCGACCACCTTGTAGCGGCCTGGCACGAGCTGGGAAACGAAGTAGGTCCCTTCCGTGCTGGTCGTGACGTCTCGAAAGATGCCGGTGGCCTCGTTCGTCACGACGATCGAGACGCCGGGCAGCACGGCGCCCGATGTGTCGGTCACCTTGCCGGCGATTTCCGACGTCCCCTGCTGCGCGAAGAGTGGTGTGACGATGGCGAAGAGGAACCCCGCAAGAATCAAGGCGAACTGGATTTTTCGCATCTGACGCCCTCCTGGTGAGCCCCCGGTGGTTGAATCAAGGAGACAGGATGAGATCGCGTCCGACGGTGTGAAGTGGCGCGATTAGACTCCCGGCGCGCCGCGTCGTCAATGCCTTTCCCGGGCATGTGCACGCGTATTCGCTCGCGGGCTTCAGTTCGCCCGCTCGCGAACACGCGGCTGTTGTCCATTCGTTACCTGCCGTCCACCGAGAACGCGAGCAGCACATTGCCCGGCATGCCGTTCGAGGCATATCCCGATTCGACGAAGACCATCCCGCCGACGATGACGGGCCCGGGTCCATTCAAGGATCCGCCGCGGCCGGGTACCTCGTTCACGGTCTTCTGGGAACCGACCGTGTCGAAATCCCACAGCAGCGATCCGTTGGTCGTGGAGAACGCGCGCATGTGCCCGTCGATCGACCCGGAAAACACGACGCCGGGGATGGCGGCCACCGCGGCCGATTGGGCGGGGCTGCAACGCGGCCGCTGCCCGCACGGTGCCGGCGCTTTGAACCAGACCTGCTCGCCGCTGTCGAGGCGAAGCGCGAACATGCCGCCGCCGACTTTCGGGTCCGGAAGCGTCGCCGTGCTGCGCGGTACGGCGATGCGCCCGAGGTCGGAGAGCGCCACGTAGACGTTGGACTGATCCGCGGCGGAGCCCCACTGCACGCCGCCGTTGACGCCGCCCTTGCCGATCTGCTTCTGCCAGATCACCTCGCCTTGACGGTCGGGGTCGACGGCGTGGACGATCCCCGACTTCTGTCCGGCGACGAGCGCGCGCCTGCCGCCAGGCAGGTCCACGAGAATCGGCGGCGACGCGAAGTCGAAGTCGGGTCCTTTCGAGTCGGGACAATTCGTCGTGTCCTCGCGTATGCAGGCCGAGTTCCACGCGTCGGCGGCGAGCGCCTGGCGCACCCAGAGGACCTTCCCGGAATCGAGCGCGAAGGCCATGAACGCGTCGCTCGTCGGCGTCGACGGATCGCTGTAGTTGTCGCCGGTGGTCACGTAGACCGCGTTGTGCGATGCGTCGATTGCCGGAGCGGTCCAGATCGGTGCACCTGACGGGCCCCGCAACATCGTGCCGACCTTGTTCGGCTTCGTGGGATGCGCTTCCTCGGCGATCGTGTACGTCTTCCAGATCTGCTCGCCGGTAGAGCCGTTCAGCGCGACGAGGCTGCCGCGGAAGTCGCAGCACCCGTAGTCGGACGGCGCGCCGGCGCCCTCCTCGCCGGAGGCCACGGGCACATAGAGCCGCCCGTCGTGGAACGCCGGCGATCCGGTGACACGCGCGACAGCGTGATCGTCGACCTTTCGCTGCCAGAGCAGCGTGCCGGTGGCCGCGTCGACGGCGTAGACGTTGGCCGCGCGATCGCCGATGAAGGCCGCGTAGGTCGATCCGCCCGGCGCATTGATGCGCCCGACGGTGACGGCGGCGCGCACGGCGGTGGCGGCTTGAAACACCCAGTGGATGCAACCGCTGGCGGCATCGAGCGCGTACACGTTGCCGCTCTGGCTGCCGACGTAGACGCGCCCGCCGCTCACCGTCGGTTGCGCATCCGCGGCGATGTCGCCCGGAAACCCGAACGCCCATTTGAGCTTCAGGCGCCGCACGGTGACCGGAGTGAGCCCCGCGCCCGCGGCATCCTGATACCTCGCGTTGGAACTGTTCACGCCCCACCCGTTCCAGCCTGGTCCTGCCGACGGGTCTGCGAAGACCGTTCGGGGTCCGCACATCGATCCCGGTGACGGCCTGGTGACGAGCGGCCGCTGCAGCGACTTGCCGGTGACGAATTCCGCGACCGCGCGGCGCTCGCTTGCCGAACGCGCGGCGGTCATCGAAATCATCGACCCGCTTTCGAGAGCGGCCAGGACCCGCTCCGGCGTCATCGCCATCAGGGCCGCCCGAGTGGGTGCGCGGTCGATGCCGGTGTCGTGGCATGACGCGCAGGCGGCCCGGTAGACCGAGGGTCCGTCCTGGGCAAGGAGGGGGACGGCACTCGCGACCACGAGTGCCAGACAGCGCGCGCCGTGCATGACTGATCGCACGTTCGTACCCGCCTTTCGCTGGCGCGGAGCGTAGCACCAGGGCTGCGCCGGCACAACGGCCGGCTCTTACACCGTGCGAATGAGCGAGAACTTCGAGTTGGCGCCCAGGCTGTCGGCCACGGGCAGCCCCAGCTCCTTCCGTACGAGATTGGTCCCTTGAACCAGCGCAACCATCTTGTAGAACGCGTGCCGCCGGCTCATCCCCTCCCGCCCCATTCCGCAGTCGGTGGAGATCACGAGCCGCTCCAGCGGGATGACCTTCAGTGCTCGACGAATCAGGTCCGCCACCTCCTCGGGAGACTCGACCTGCAGCGTGTGGTGATCGATGACTCCGATGCACACTTTCTTTCCCGTGATCGTCTGTCCGACGGCTTCGAGATCGATGGCGTTCGAGCTTTTCATCTCGAACGTGACGACATCGGCGTCCACCTGATTCAGCAGCTCGAGCGCGGGCTTGTATGACTGTACGGTCGCAAACATCCGCTGCTGGGAGGGGTTGCCCCAGCACGTGTGGCACCACACCTCGGTCTTCGCGCGCAGGCCCTTGACGGTGTTGTTGAACACGTTCAGCATGAATTCGGGGTTGATCACCTTGTCCACGTAGCCGCGTGCGGCGAGCAGGTGGATCTGCGGCTCCTCCATCTGAATCACCTGGCATCCGGCATCCGCGAGGTCGTGCAGCTCCTCGTTGAACGCGTCGCTCAACGCCATGATGCGCGTCGGCAGGTCCTTGTAGTACTCGTCCTGCACCGCGAACGCGACGAGCTCCGGCGTCACCGTTCCGAACTTCACGGGCCTGGTCGTCAGACGCTGGGCGGTCTTGAACAGCTCGGCAAACTGCATTTCGCCGCGGCCCACGGCGCCTGCAAGCGTGGGCATCACACGCGCCTCCAGGTAGTCGTGCAGGATGTGCCCGCGCGGAAATGCAAGGCCTCCGGCGCCGGCTTTCGCCAGCTTGGGGTGCCGCGTCTCGAATCCGGTCATGTGGTGAGGTGGATAGCTCGTCCAACTCTGCCCGCCGACGTCCTGATCGAACCGGCAGTCGCCGTCGGTCACGATATCCAACCCGGCCACCTCCTGGTCCCGGAGGTACACCGATAACGCGTCGACGTACTGCTCGCGGAAACGCGAGGTGACCATCGCGTCCAGAAAGGACCGCGTCCCGAGGTTTTCGGTGTACCAGCTCGGTCGCGGCAGCGAGCCCGTAATGGTCGTTGGCAGCAGCTTTTCGGCGGTGGCCTTCAACATGCGCGTGCCTCTCAATCCAGTCGGGAATGCAGACCTGCGATATACAACGCGCCGACATCCTCGTTGACATCAGGGCGAAGTCGTCAATACTAACGGACCATGCTTCCAACCGAACGGTTCACCTATTCGCCCATCACGCAACGGCCGCGGCTGGCGCTGCCCGGCGGCGCGCGCCTGGCCGTCTGGGTGATCGTCAACGTCGAGGAATGGAACCCGCTCGAAGCGATGCCGAGGACCGTGCTGACGCCGCCGGCGGGCGGGTCGCCGATGCCCGACGTCCCCAACTGGGCGTGGCACGAGTACGGGAACCGCGTCGGCTTCTGGCGGATGCTGGAGGTGATCGATCGGCTGCGGATTCCTGCCGTGCTCGCCATCAATGGCGGCGCGATCCAGGCCTACGAGCCGATCGCGCGCGCCGCGCTCGAGCGCCAGTGGGAATTCATCGGCCACGGCTTCGGGCAGAAGAACATGCAGAAGGTGCCCGACGAGCGCGTCGACATCCAGAAGACGACGGAGGCCATCACGGCGTTCACGGGCCGCCGGCCGCGCGGATGGCTCGGACCGGGGCTGACCGAGACGTGGGACACGCCCGACATCCTCGCGGAGGAAGGCTACGAGTACGTCTGTGACTGGGTGCTCGACGATCAGCCGGTGCCGATCAAGACGCGCGCGGGGTCGCTGCTGAGCGTGCCCTACACGCAGGAGTGCAACGACGTCGCGATGATGCTGATTCAGCACCACAAGGCGTCCGAATACCGCGACCGCGCGATCGATCAGTTCGAGCAGTTCTATTCCGACGCGCACGACTCGGCGCGCGTCATGGCGCTCGTGGTGCACCCGTACATCATGGGCGCCGGGCATCGGCTCCGGTACTTCCGCGAAGCGCTCGAGCACATTCAATCGCGCTCCGGGGTGCTGTTCTGGACGGGCGAGCAGATTCTCGACTGGTATGTCGGGAGCGGGTGGGAGGCCGGGACCCGGGATCCGGGATCCGGGATCCGCGATCCGGAAAACGCCGGATACGCACGAGAAGGGCAGCCCTGAGGCCGCACGTGGAATCGGTACGAACCGCCGAGGCTCCGCGCGCGGCACCTGGCGTTGCCCGGGTCGTGATGTTCGGCGTGCTGCTCGGCTCGTACGTCGTCAACGCGATGGACCGGCAGCTCTTTCCGCTCGTCGCGCCGGAGGTGCGCCGGGAGTTCGCGTTTTCGCTGGCGGGTGTCGGTCTTCTCTCCACCGTCTTTACCCTCGGCATGGCGGTCGCCGGCGTTCCGACCGGCTTCCTGCTCGCGCGCTTCTCGCGCCGGGCCGTGCTGCAGACCGGCATCGCGCTGTTTTCAGCGGGCACCGCGCTGATGGTCGTCTCGCGCGGCTTCCCCGACATGCTGCTCTACAGGACGCTGACCGGCGTCGGCGAAGCGATGCAGTTGACCGTCCTCCTCGCCATCGCCGCCAACTACTTCGCCGGGTTTCGCGGAGCGGCGCTCGGCGCCGTCAACTTCTCCTTCGCCATCGGCGCGATCGTCGGCCCCCTGCTCGGCGGCACGCTGCTCGGCGCGTACGGGACGTGGCGGGTGCCGACGCTGATCTTCGCGGTGTGCGGCTTCGCCATGATGGCGCTGATTGCGGCCGCGGTCGATTCGTCGTACACGGAGCGCGATGGCGCATCGACGCTGCGCGCCGGCGACGGAGGGGCAGCGACACTCGGCAACCGCAACACGATCCTGCTCACCGCGATGAGCCTGCTCGGCGGCCTCGTCATCTACGGCTACCTCGGTCTCTATCCGACGTTCCTGCGGGAAGGGCTCGGCTACTCGCCGCAGAGCGCGGGATCCGTCATGGGGATCTACGGGCTCGGCGCGCTGATGTCGATCGCCGGCGGATGGATCGGCGATCGCGGTTCGCCGCGCGTCGTGCTGAGCACGGCGTTCCTCGCCGCAGCTATGCTCGGATACCTGCTCTTCAACGGCTCGAGCTCGTTCTACTGGCAGGCGGTCCTGTCGTTCGCCTGGGGCGTCGTCGTCAGCGGCGTCGTCTACGTGAACCTGGCGGGCTATCACGTGAAAGCGGTGCGGAGAGATCTCGCCGGACGGGCATCGGGCGTGTTCGTCACGAGCCTGTACCTGTCGGCCGCGATCGCCGGGTATGTGATGGGATGGATCGCGAATCGTGCGGGATGGGGAGCCGCCGGTGCGTTACAGATTTCGCTGTGCGCGCTTGCCGCTGCCGCCCTGGCACTTGCGCTGCGGCCCGCGCAGATGTCGCCACGAAGTTTGCCTTTTAGATGACTTTCTTTCCGTCCGCCCGCACCAACCACCCGGCGGGGGACTGTGCTGGCTGGTGCTGTTCTTGCGGCCCACGTGCCACATGGCCCCAGCGCACAATTTCGACAGTCACCGTCTCGAGGTCCTCATCGGACGCTCGGCAGCCAATTGTGTACACCCGTTGGCCGCATGGCACTCGCGGTCGCGGAAGGACCGGGCAGTCCTGCTGATCTCTTACTTCGCGATCAGTTATGTGATCGTGTTGGGTCTGCTGCACGCCGTCTCGGCGTAACGCGGACAAGGCCCGGCGCGGCAGGTTGTACATCAAGGCCGACCGCAAGGTCGGCCCCTACTATTTACCTCGCACTGCCCACTGCCACTGCCCGAGTGGTTACACGCGCGCGATTGCGCCCTCCAGGGCGCGCTTCGTGAAGACCGCGATCATGGCGCGGCGGTAGTCCTCGCTGGCGTGGAGGTCGGCGTTGACCGCCGGCACCTGCGCGCCTGCATCACGCGCGGCGGCGGCACACGCGTCCTGCGACGCCGGCTGCCCGGCGAGCGCCCGTTCGACGCCCGCGAGCCGCACGGCGCTGGGGCCGGCGCCCGTGATGCCGACGCGGGCCGCGTGAATCGTGCCGTTGCGCACCTCGAGCGCGGCGGCGACACCGACGATCGCGAAGTGCGACGCCCGTTGATAGAGCTTGCTGTACGCGGAGGCCTGCGCGGGCGCGAACTGCACGCGCGCGAGGATTTCGTCGGCGGCCAGGTCGGACGTGAACAGGTCGCGGAAAAAGCGGTCGGCCTTCACGGTGCGCCATCCACGCGGGCCGATGATGTGCATCTCGGCGTCGGCCGCGAGCATGGCCGCGGGGTAGTCGGCGGCGGGATCCGCGTGCGCCAGGCTGCCGCCGAGCGTGCCCCGGTTCCGCACCTGCAGGTCGCCGATCGCCGCGGCGGCGTCCGCGACGACCGGACACTTCTTCCGCAGCAGCGCCGAAGACGCCACGTCGTGATGCACCGTGCCCGCGCCGATTTCAATCCGCCCGTCTGTCTCGCGGATGCCCGAGAGGCCCGGGATGTGGCCGATGTCGATGAGCCGCGCCGGCTGGGCGAGCCGCAGCTTCATCAACGGCACGAGGCTGTGGCCGCCGGCGATGAGCTTCGCGTTGCCGTTGGCGGCCGCCAGCCGCGCGACCGCATCGTCCAGCGTCGCGGCGCGCTCGTACTCGAAGGGGAGCGGGATCATCGCTGCGCTCCGTGAATGATGCGCCACAGCTTTTCGGGCCGCAGCATCATGTCGACGTGCGTGACGCCGAAGGTGCTCAACGCGTCCACGGCGGCCGATACGATGCTCGGCGTCGATCCGAGCGTGCCGGCTTCGCCGACCCCCTTGGCGCCGAGCGGGTTGAGCGGCGTCGGCGTGACCGTGCTGTGGAGCTCGAATCGCGGAAAGTCGGCGGCGCGCGGCAGGGCGTAATCCATGAACGAGCCGGTCACCAGCTGGCCCGACTCGTTGTAGACCGCCTCTTCGATCATCGCCTGCCCGATGCCCTGCGCGAGCCCGCCGTGAATCTGGCCTTCCACGATCAGCGGGTTGATCAGGTTCCCCGCGTCGTCCACGGCGACGAGCTTCAGCAGCCTCGGCTCGCCTGTTTCCCGATCGATCTCCAGCATCGAGATGTGGCACCCGAACGGAAAGGTGTTGTTGGCCGGCTCGAAGAACGCCTCCTCGCTGAGGCCCGGCTCGAGCCCCGCGGGCAGCGGTACGGGCACATACGCGAACGCCGCGACGTCGGCGAACGCCTTTGCCGACGCCGGGGCGCCCTTCACGGCGATGGTGCCGTTCTCGAACACGAGATCCGCCTCGCTCGCCTCGAGCAGATCGGCGGCGAAGCGCGCCATCTTCGCCTTTACCTTGGCGCCCGCGAGCTGCAGCGTCGTCCCGCCGACGGCCTGCGATCGGCTGCCGAACGTGCCGATGCCCTGCTTGACGATGGCCGTGTCGCCGTGATGGATGGTGATGTGCTCCATCGGCACGCCGAATTGATCGGCGAGCATCTGCGCGAAGGTCGTTTCGTTGCCCTGGCCGTGCGGTGACGCGCCCGTCGTCGCGCTGATGCGCCCGTCGCGTTCGATCGTGACCTGCGCGTGCTCCCAGCCGCCGGTCGCCATCGTCGCCGAGGGGCCGACCCCGCAGACCTCGACGTACATCGCGAGGCCGAGCCCGACGAGCCGTCCCTCTGCCTTCGCGGCATCGCGCTCCGCCTGCAGCGCCTTCCAGTCGGCCGCCTGCAGCGCCGCGTCGAGCGCCTTTTCGTAGTCGCCGGAATCGTAGACGGCGCCCATCTGGGTCTGGTACGGGAACTGTGTCGGCGCGATGAAGTTCTTCCGCCTCAACTCGGCGGGATCCATCTTCAGCTCGCGCGCGAGCATGTCCATCCCGCGCTCGATGAAGTAGCTCGCCTCGGGGCGGCCGGCGCCGCGATAGGCGTCGGTCGGCGTCTTGTTGGTCAGCACCTCCGTCAGCGTCGTACGGATGGCGGGAATGTCGTAGGTCGCGTTCGCCATCAGCGCCGCCAGCGTCGGGATGCCGGCGGTGAACATCATGTTGTACGCACCGACGTCCGCGATCAGCCGCAGGCGGAGCCCGAGCACCTTCCCGTCCCGCCGCGCGGCGAGCTCGACGTAGCCGATGAGATCCCGGCCGTGCGTCGTCGCCACGAACGCTTCCGACCGGTCCTCGATCCACTTGACGGGAATGCCGAGCCGCTTCGAGATCGCCGCGGCGACGAACTCCTCGCCGTAGATGTTGATCTTCGCGCCGAAGCCGCCGCCGACCTCGGGCGCGATGGCGCGCACCTGGTCCTGCCCGAGCCCGTTGGCGGCCGCGATCGCGCTCCGCAGGATGTGCGGGTTCTGCGTCGACGACCAGATCGTCATCGACCCTTTTCCCGGCTCGTAATGCGCGACGACGCCGCGCGGCTCGATGGCGTTCGGGACGAGCCGGTGGTTGACCATGCGCTGCGAGATGACGACGTCGGCCGCCGCGAACGCGCGGTCGATGGCCGAGTCGTCCACCTTCCCGTCCAGCGTGACGCCGGTGCCGCTCGGCAGGTCCGCCACCGCCACGTTGTTCGGGAACTCCGGGTAGATGGTCGCCGGCTTGCCGGTCATCGCGCGCTCCGGATCGACGACCGCCGGGAGCACGTCGTACTCGACGACGATGGCGTCCGCGGCATCACGCGCGACGTAGCGGTCACTCGCCACGACGACGGCCACGGGCTCGCCGGCGTATCGCACCGTGTCCACCGCGACGGCGCGGTGGACGGGCGCGGGAAACGGGGTGCCGGGGGACATGGGGCCGACCAGTTCCGCGATCTGCGCGCCGGTAAAGACCGCTTCGACGCCGTCCATCGCCTGCGCGGCGCGCGTGTCGATCGAGCGGATGCGGCCGTGCGCCACCTCGCTGCGCGTGAAGGCGAGGTGCTGCATGCCGGCAATCTTCACGTCGTCCACGTAGGACCCGCGTCCCTGGATCAGGCGTGGATCCTCGCGGCGCTTGACGCGCTGGCCGACGAGCTTCGGCAGGACGGGAGAAACCGCCATCGGCTACTTCTCCCCGACGGATGCCGCGGATCCGCTCTTGTTCGCGGCGTGCTGAATCGCGTTGACGATGTGCTGATAGCCGGTGCAGCGGCAGAAATTACCGGCGATCCCGTCGCGGATCTCGCGCTCGGTCGGCCGCGCGTTGTCCGCCAGCAGGTTGACGGCCGTCATGATCATGCCGGGCGTGCAGAAGCCGCACTGCAGTCCGTGCTCTTCCCAGAAGCCCTCCTGTAACGGGTGCAGCTCGCCGTCGCGCGCGAGCCCTTCGATGGTCGTGATGGCGGAGCCGTCGGCCTGGACCGCGAAGAGCGTGCACGACTTGACGCTTCGGCCGTCCACGAGGACCGTGCAGGCGCCGCACTGGCTCGTGTCGCAGCCGACGTGCGTGCCCGTCAGGTGCAGCTGTTCGCGGAGGAAGTGGACCAGCAGGAGCCGCGGCTCGACCTGCGCCTTGCGCACCCTGCCGTTAATGGTGATCGAGATCGCGTTCATCGGTTCCTCGGGGAGAAGAGGCGCAGGGGCCGGCTCGTAGGGGCCGGCTTTAGCCGGCCCCCCGCTGATCGCGTAGAAACTGGACGAACAGCCTCGTCACCTGTTCGGGCTGCTCCTGCTGCACCCAGTGTCCGGCGCCGTCGACGAGATGGAAGCCGACCATGTGCGAGCAGGCGGTACTCTGCATTCTGTCCACGGCGCCGGGCGTCTGATAGACGCCCCAGTCGCTCCTGCCGCCGATGAACATCGAGGGCACGTCGATCGCGCGTCCCGAGAACGTCCGCATCTCGGCGACGCTCTTCGGATCGGAGCCGCGGCGCACGCGATACCCCTGGAGCGCGCCGGTGAATTGCGTGCGGGCATATTCGGTGGCGTAGACGTCGACCTCCGCCTCGGTCAGCCACTTGCACGCCGCGATCTCGGCGGCGGACGGCATGAAGGGCGCGACGGTCTCCGCCATTCCCTTGTCGCGCTCCATCACGTAATAGGTCGGGATCTGCGCCATCTCCGCGGCCGTGCGCGCCTTCAACGGATGCGGCTTGTTCCCTTTCCAGTCGGCGCTCTTGTAGTGGTAGTAGGCGCGGAAGAACGCGTGCAGCCCCTGCGGCGCGTGCAGCATGTTGTCGTTGGCCGCGCGCGTGCGCTGATAGTTCTGGTAGTACTTCCGCGGCGGATTCAGCTTCGCCAGCTCCGCGTCGAGCTCGTCGTCGGTCGGCGCGCGCGGCGGCTGCGCCGCGCCGTTGGCCGTGTTGAAGGGAAGCGCGGGCGGCCCCTCGAACGGCGAGCTCAGGATCGTCACCGAGCGAAAGACGTCGGGACGGATCAACGCCGCCCACGACGCGACCGGCGCTCCCGCATCGTGTCCCGCCACCATCGCCACCGAGCGGTGGCCGAGCGCGTAGACGAGCCCCATCGCATCGCGCACCATGTTGAGGATGCGGAACTGATCGGGATCGGCCTCGTACGAATCGTCCCAGCCGGTGGTGCGCCCGAACCCCCGTTGATCGGGAGCGATGACGTGGTAGCCCGCGGACGCCAGCGGCACCATCACCTTGCGCCAGCTGTAGGCCAGCTCCGGAAAGCCGTGCAGCAGCAGCACCGCGTTGCGCCCCGGCGTTTCGTAGCCGGCCTCCAGGATGTGCACCGTGAGGCCGTTGACGCCGGCGACGCGCCGCGAACGGACGCCCGGCGGAAGCGTCGAATTTCCGTACGGCGGAAGGCTCTCGATATCGACGCGCGCCTGCGCCGTGGCGACGGCGGGGCTGAGCGCCAATCCGCCCATCGCGGCGGCCGACGCCGTCGCGAGGAAATCGCGCCGCGACACGTTCGACGCCGCGCTCACGACGTTCGCTTCCTGGCCGGTACCGGAAGACCCGCGATCTTCAGCGTGACCATGTTCAGCGACGACCTCGTGGTGAAGTACAACGTCTTCCAGTCGTCTCCGCCGAACGCCACGTTGGTGGTCGCTGGCTGGCCGTGGACGATGCGCCCGAGCTTCTTGCCCGTCTTGTCCATGATGTAGAGGCCGCCCGCGCCGCCGGTGTAGACGTTGCCGGCCGTGTCGACCTTCATCCCGTCGGGCACGCCCGGTTCCGCGCCCCCCATGTCCGCGAACAAACGGCTGGTTTGCTTCGCGACGGTTCCGTTCGGCAGCAGGTCGTACGCGCGCACGATGCGCCGCCGCGCGTCGTTGACGTAGAGGATGCTCTCGTCCGGCGAGAAGGCGAGCCCGTTAGGACCGATCAGGTCGTCGACGACGAGCGAGATGGTGCCGAGGTCCGCCGAGACGCGGTACACGCCGGCAATCGTCACGTCGAACTGATCGGGCGCGAGCGGCCCGCCCGGATCGGTGAAATAGATGCTGCCGTCCGACTTGACGATGACGTCGTTCGGCCGCAGCAGCCGCTTGCCCTGGAAGTTGTTCGCGACGACGGTGATGCTGCCGTCGGCATCCTCGCGCGTGACGCGGCGTGTGAGGTGTTCGGCCGAGACGAGACGGCCCTGGAGATCGCGCGTCAGCCCGTTCGCTTCGTTGGTGGGCGTCTGCGCGACGACGACGCCCTGGCCCGGCGTGAACTTCATCCGCCGGCTGGTCTGGATGTCGTTGAAGAGGAGGTAACGGCCTTCGGCCATCCAGACGGGACCCTCGGCAGGACCGACGTCGCCGCCGAAGCCGGTGGCCAGCTCGTGAATCGTTTGCGACGTGTCGATGATGGCGTCGAGCTCGGGCGCGAGGCGCTCGATCCGCTTCGCCCCCTGCGCCCGCGCGCTCCGGAGGGGCCCGGCGAACGCGAGCGCGCCTGCCGCGCCAACCATCTCGAGCAGGTGCCGGCGTGAAATCCCGTGACGTGCCTGCATGACCTTCCTCCCTTACTGGGGTTCATAGGGTTCAAAGGGTTCAAAAGGTTCAAAGGGTTCTCGAACCCCATGGACCTCATGAACCCGATGAACCCATGAACCCATGCCACGAGGCCAAAAACAGGCGGTATCGTAGCTCAAAGCGCCTCGCGCGGATGCTTGCGCCTGCCATGCTTCGGTGGGAAAATCCGCCGCACAACCCACACCGGTCGTAGGGGCCGACCGTGAGATCGGCCCGTTCGCGAGGGCGGCATGCACAGACTCTCGTTCGTTCTCGTCGGTTCGATGGTCCTGGCGTTTGCGCCCCGGACGCTGGCGCACCACAGCGCCGCCGCGTTCGACACGCAGAAGGAAGTCCGGGCGACCGGGACGGTCAGTGAATTCAGTTTCAGGAACCCGCACGTCTACCTGATCCTGCAGGTGAAAAACCCCGATGGATCGACCCGCCGGCTCGAGGTCGAGGCGGGCGCGGCGTCGGTGCTGAACCCGCTCGGCTTCAACCGGAGCTCGATCGCCGTCGGCGACACCGTCACCGTCGTCGGCAACCCGGCGCGCGCCAGGCCCGATGCGTTGATGCTGGGGAAGGATCTCTTGAAGCAGGATGGCGCGTACTTCCCGCTGTTCATCGGGTCGCGCAGCGTCTACTCTGCGGGGAGCGCGCGGGCGACCACGATTGCCGGGACATGGTTCCCGCCGTTCACCGAGATGAACGCCTTCGGTGCCGCCGCGAGAAACTGGCCGCTGACCGACGCCGGCAAGGCGGCCGTCGCCAGCTTCGACCCCAAGGCCACCCCGCAGAAGGATTGCATCCCGGTCGGCGAGCCGAACCTGATGTTCTATGCGGTCGCCGACACCATTACGGTGCAACGCGACCGCGTCGTGATGAATGTCGACTGGATGGATTCGGTACGGACCATCTTCCTCGACGGCCGCGCGCATCCGCCCGCGGCGCAGACTTTCCCGCACGGCCACTCGGTCGGACATTGGGAAGGCGACACGCTCGTCGCGGAGACGACCAACTTCAAGGAACATCCGCTCGGTCTGTCCACGGCTGGATTGCCCGGCAGCGCCCGGAAGCGCTTGACCGAGCGTTTGCGTCTCGCGGACGGCGGACAAGCCCTGATCTACTCCGGCGTGCTGGAAGATCCCGTCTATCTCACGCGGCCGGTCGAGTTTTCAGGCCAGTTTCAATACCGCCCCAACATGCCGCACTCGAACGAGAAGTGCGACCTGACCGTCGCGCACAAGTACCTCGGCGACTTCAAATAGCGAATGGCTGCAATGTCTCCCCGTTTCATGACGGCTGTCGGTGTCCTGCTCGTCGTGCTGGCGGCGTCGTCGGCGTTCGCCCAGGCGCCGGATGGCGCACAGGTGTTCGCGGCGAGCTGTTCGAGCTGCCATAACGGCGCCGCCGATTCGCGCGCGCCGGCGGTCGACGCGCTGCGCTCGCGGGCGCCGGAGGCGATCGTGGAAGCGCTCATGACCGGCGCGATGCGGCCGCAGGGCTCGAGACTGAGTGGGGCGGAGCGGCGCGCCGTCGCCGAGTTCCTGACAGGGAAGCGCATGGGCGGCGACGTGACCGGCGCCGGCAAGGGACGCTGCGCCGCGGCGCCGAGCACCGGGTCCGTGCGTGATCTCGGCATCATGCCGCACTGGACGGGATGGAGTCCCTCGCCGACCAACACACGGTTTCAGCCCGCGGAGCAGGCGGGCCTGCGACCGAGCGATGTGCCGAAGCTGGCGTTGAAGTGGTCGTTCGGATTTCCCGACGCATCGGTGGCGTGGTCGCAGCCGACGGTCGCCGAGGGCCGCGTGTTCGTCGGCAGCCAGAACGGAACCATCTACGCGCTCAACGCACAGAGCGGTTGCATCTACTGGACGTTCAGCGCCAGCGGCGGCGTGCGCACCGCCGTCGTCGTGTCGCCGCCGACGGCTTCGTTGCCGGCGCTCGTCTATTTCGGCGACACGGCCGCCAATGCCTACGCGCTCAACGCTAACACGGGCGCGCTGGTCTGGATGCGCAAGGTCGATGACCATCCGTTCGCGCGCATCACCGGTTCGCCGACGTTCCACGACGGCCGGCTCTACGTGCCGCTCTCCTCGTACGAGGAAGCGCAGGGCGCCGACCCGCAGTATCCGTGCTGCACGTTCCGCGGCAGCGTGAGCGCGCTCGACGCCTCGACCGGTCGAGTGATCTGGAAGACCTACATGATCCGCGACGCCGCGAAGCGCCGGGGCACGAGCTCCGCGGGCGTGCCGCTCTGGGGGCCGTCGGGATCGGGCATCTGGTCCGCACCGACGATCGACGCGAACCGGCGCCTCGTCTACGTCGGCACGGGCAACACCTACAGCGCGCCGGCGCAGGCGTCGAGCGACGCGGTCGTCGCGCTCGATCTCGAAACCGGATCGATTCGCTGGATGCGGCAGGTCACGCCGAACGACGTGTACGTCACGGGCTGCAGCTCGGGCAATCCGAACTGCCCGGAGGCGCCCGGGCCCGACGTCGATTTCGGCAGCCCGCCGATGCTCGCGCGCGTCAACGGGCGCGACGTCATCGTCATCGGTCAGAAGTCGGGCGTTGGCTACGCGATGGATCCCGATCGCAAGGGTGAGGTGCTCTGGCAGTACCGCGCCGGTAAGGGCGGGACGCTCGGCGGCATGGAATGGGGCGGCGCCGTTGACGGCGGTCTCGCCTACTTCGCCGTCTCCGACATCCAGCAACCCGAGCCCGGCGGGCTGCACGCGGTGGACATTGCGACGGGCCGGCGTGCCTGGTTCGCGGCCCCCGCCAGTCCGGTGTGCGGCAGCGGCACCGGGTGCAATGCCGCGCAGTCCGCGGCAATCACCGTCATCCCCGGCGCGATCCTCTCGGGCTCCAACGACGGCGCGCTGCGGGCGTATTCGACCACTGACGGGAAGCTCCTCTGGCAGTACGATACCAACCGGGAATTCGGGTCCATCAACGGCGTGCCGGCGAAAGGGGCGTCGCTCATCGGTCCCGGCCCGGTGGTGGCGGGTGGCATGGTGTACGTCAATTCGGGATATGGCGGGTTCGGCGGTCGACCGGGCAACGTGCTGCTCGCGTTCGGTCTGGAATCGACGCCCTGATTACTTGGCGCCTCCGGCGCGCCTGAAAGGAACTGCGATGCGTGCTTGCATGTTGTTCGTCACCGGGCTGCTCGTGGGCGTGGCCCTCACCACGGTCGCGGCCCAGAGCTCGAAGAGCCCGAACAAGGGACTCGTCCAGCTGAATCACATCGGGATGAACGTACCGAACCTCGACGAAGCGGTCGCGTTCTACACCAAGACCATGGGCTTCCCCGAGGCGTTCCGCGTGAACGACGAGAAGGGACAGGCGCGCCTCGTCTACGTGCAGATCAGCAAGAACACCTTCTTCGAGATCCAGCCGGGCCCGGGCCGTCCCGCGGCCATCAACCACGTCGGCATCCACGTCGAGAACATGAAGGCCGCGACCGAGATGTTCAAGGCGCGCGGCGTGAACGTCGGCGAGATTCGCACCAGCGACACGAAAGCGATCCTCAACAACATCACCGACCCGAACGGCATCCGCATCGAGCTCGCCGAGCTGCCGCCGGAGTCGATGCACCGGCAAGCCATGAATCGGTGGTAATCACCATGCGCACGCTCATCCTGTGCTCGACGGTACTCACCCTGTTCACGCCCGGTCTCGCCGCGGCGCAGGACGCGTGTGCCAATGTTCCCAACCTCGCGAAATCGCTGCCGGGGACGACCATCGTGTCGTCGAAGCCGGTGCCGGCTGCCCCGGCGCAGCGGCGTGGGCCGAGCGTCCCGGCGTTCTGCGAAGTGCAGGCGACCATTTCACCGGTCCCTGGTTCGCACATCGGTGCGGTGTACCGCCTGCCGATGAACTGGAACGGCAAGGTGCTCGGCATCGGCGGCGGCGGCTTCGCGGGTAACGTGACGGTCGCGGCCGCCGCGGCCGGCCTCGCGCGCGGCTACGCCGTGATTCAGAACGACCTCGGCCACGAGAGCAGCGGCGCCCTCGACCCGGCTTTTACGATCAAGGCGCCGGGGCAGCCCAACGTCGAAGGGATCATCGACTTCGGCCATCGCGCGACGCACGTCGCGACCGACGTGGGCAAGAAGCTGGTGACCAGCTTCTACGGCCGCGCGCCGCAGCACGCGTACTGGCAGGGATGCTCGACCGGCGGCCGGCAGGGGCTCGCGGAGGTCCAGCGGTATCCGGCGGATTACGACGGCGTCATCGCGGGCGCGCCCGTCTACACGCCGCTCGTCTATTCGAATGCGATCCTGCGGGTGCAGGCGTTTCACAAGACGCCGGGCAGCAACCTGCTTCCGGAGCACGTGCCGCTCATCCAGAAGGCCGTGCTCGCCGCGTGCGACGGGAAAGACGGCATCGCCGACGGCATCATCACCGATCCGCGGTCGTGCACGTGGGACCCGGGCGAGCTGGCCTGCAAGGGCGCGGCGGGCGCCGATTGCCTGACGCAGGCGCAGGTCGAGACGGTGCGCCGCGTCTACGCGGGGGTGAAGACGAAGGACGGGAAGTTCGCCGCGATGCCGCTGATGCGCGGCGGCGAGAGCGACTGGGTCGCGCGGATGATCGGGACGAAAGAGCAGCCGCGCGGGCTCAACGCGGTGCTCGGCGCCCCGTTCATGTCGTACATCGTGAAGGGCGATCCCGCGTACGACATCATGACCTTCGACCCCGAGCGCGACATGAAGGCGCTCTCCAGCGGGCCGGCTGCCGAAGTGCACCAGCAGAACCCCGATATCTCCGCCTTCGTCAATCGCGGCGGCAAGCTCCTGCTGTGGCACGGGTTCAACGACCCCGGTCCGAGCCCGCTCTCGACGATCGAGTACTTCGACGAGGTGCGCCAGAAGGTACCGGCGGCGAAGGACAGCGTCCGCCTGTTCCTCGCTCCCGGCGTGCTGCACTGCGGTGGAGGCCCCGGGCCGGATCTGTTCGACACGCTCACCGCGATGGAGCGCTGGGTCGAGCAGGGCACCGCTCCCGGCGCGATGATCGCCACCAAGGCGGGGTTCGTCCCCTTCTCGCGCCCGGTCTGCGCGTATCCCCTGCTCCCGCGCTACAGCGGAAGCGGCGATCCGTTCGACGCCGCCAACTTCAACTGCGGCATGCCGTAAGGTGGCAGAGGGCAGGGGCGCCTCCTGCCACCCGCCACCTGCCACCTGCCCCCTAGAAGATCAGCCGCACGGCGATTTCAGCCTGCTGCCGGTTCTGCGCGGTCGGCAGCTGACCGAACGAATCCGACAGCGCATTGCTCTGGAAGCTGCTGCCGATCCCTCCGAGGTTGTCGCGCCCGAACAGGTTGAAGATCTGGAAGATCCCCTCGAGCCGGCGCCTGCCGCTCAGCGCGAACGCCTTGCTGATGCGGGCGTCCACGCGGTTGTAGTCGTTCTGATCGATCTGCGCCGGGTTGATCGGCCCGAGCCCCCGCGACGCGCGCCACGCGTTCACCAGCCCGATGTCGAGATCGCGGTTGCCCTGGCCCTTGTGCGTGCCGGGCACGTAATCGGTGTTGGCGCCGTCGGCGTTGAGATCCACGCCGGCCCTCGCGCTGAAGGGCGCCGAGGTGCGCAGCGTCCACACCATGCCGAGCGTCACGTCTCCCGGCAGCAGGTAAGCGCCGCTGGCCACCGCCGCGTGGCGGCGGTCGGCGTTGCCGTAGCCGGCGTCGTACTCCGGGTGGTAGAAGTCGGTGATCGTCCCGGTCGACGTCGCGCCGAACGAGTTGTCCTCCACCTTCTGCAGCGTGTACGACACCGTGTACTGGTAGCGGCTCGACAGCCGCTTCTCGAGCCGCACGAGCAGCGCGCGGTACTTCTGCCAGCCGACTGACTGCACCTGGTTGATGCGCCCCCACTCGGGACGGGGCCGCACGCCGTTGAGCGGCGTGTTGATCTGCACGCTGGCGTTGAACGCGTTCGACTTCGTGTTGACGAAGTCGGCGTTGATCGCCATGTCGCCGCCGAGCTGCCGCGACGCGCCGACGCTCACTGTGTCGGCCCACGGGTTCACCATGTTGTCGTCGACGATGTTGATGTTCGGCGGGGCAGTCGAGGCAAACGACGCCGGAGAGCGGCCGCCGTACGGATCGGGGTAGACCGGGTTGCTGATGCTGATGCTCGTCTGCCGCAGCGTCGTCTCCTCGGCGCCCGGCGTGCCGTTCATGATCGTGTTGAACAGGCGCCCGTAGCCGGCGCGCACCACCGTTTTGCCGTCGTTGCGCACGTCCCACGCCAGGCCGAGACGCGGCGACACGTTGTTGTCGTCGCCGCGGTCCTGGAAGTTCACGAGCGGCAGGATGCGCGGGTAGAACGACCCGTCGTTGAGCCGGTTCTCGTTCCAGATCAGCGTGTCGCGCTCGTAGCGGAGGCCGAGATTCAGCGTCAGCCCGCCGCCCGCCTTCCACTCGTCCTGCGCGTAGAACTGGTAGTAGTGATGCGGTTGTCTCCTGACGAGACCAGGGAATGACGCGGTAAAGGTGTTGATGGGGCCGCGCAGCGTGGCCAGCGTCGCACTGCTCGTCGGATCGAAGAACTGATCGTTGACGAAGTTCCACGTGCCGCTCGGATTGCCCTGGGCGTCCTCGTCGAGCGTGGTGCTCTGGACGTCGGCGCCGAACTTGATGTTGTGCGACGAGGCCGAGATCGAGAAGTCGTCGCGGATCTCGCGGATCTTCTGCCCGGTGATGAACACGGTGTCGTTGCCGTACGAGAAGCTCGGGAAGTTGTAGACCGCGCTCGTGCCGGCGAACCGCTCCGGCGCGAAATCAAGAGTCTTGTAGTACGGAGCCCCGCTCGGCGCCTGATACATGATCTGCTTCGCGACGTTGCCGCGGATCTCGTTCAGGAAACGCGGCCCGAGCACCCACGTGTGCCCGACGACGAGCGCGTCGCGCGGGATCAGCGTGTTGCCCTGGTTGGCCATTCGCCCGCCGCACCCTTCGCAGAAGAATTCCGCCCTCTGCCACGCCCAGCGGACGAATCCGCTCTGCTTGGACGTCAGCTGCGCGTCGGTCCGGCCGAAGAACTCCTTGTTGGGAAGGCCGGCGTCGAAGACGCCTTCAAACGCCCCGTAGAACTGCGGACGTCCGGTGTTGACCACGTAGCTGATGTCTTCCTGCGTGAACTCGGTGGCGACGAAGAAGTGGACACGGTTCAGGACGATGGGCCCGCCGAGCGCGGCGCCGAACTGGTTCCGGTTGTAGCGGTCGCTCCCGGTGCCGGCCTTGACCGCCGCCGCCGTGAACTTGTCGACCTTGTTCATGTGCTTGTTGCGGAAGAATTCGTAGCCTTCACCGGCGAACGTGTTGGTGCCGCTCTTGGTGACGACGTTGATGACGCCGCCGGCGCGGCCGCCGTACTCGGCGGGCGGCTGGCTGGTGAACACCTTGAATTCCTGGATGGCGGCCTGCGGGAAGTCCTGCCGCGGCTCGCCGGCCTTGGTCGACATGTTCATCGTGCCGTCCGCGAGGCTGTTGCTCGTGAACTGCAGCGTGCCGGCGCCGACCTGCGCGTTGCTGCGCCGCGGGCGCGTGCCGTCCTGGCTCGTGCCGGGCAGCAGGAGGGCGAGGGTCACCGCCGCGCGGTTCGCCACCGGCAGCATCTCAATCTGCTGCTGCGTGATGACGGCCGCCACTTCGCTCTTGGTGACCTCGACGACCGGCGCCTGTCCCGTGACGGTCACCGACTCCTGGAGCGTCGTCAGCCCCATGGTGACGTCCTGTTTCAGCTCGCGGTTGATGGTGATCGCGAGGTCGGTGACGGTGGCGGTCGTGAAGCCGACGAGCTCCGCTTTCAGCTCGTAGCGGCCGAGCGGCAGCGCGCCGAAGCGGTACTGACCGTCGTTGCCGGTCACGTCCGCCTGGGTGAAGCCGGTGTCGACGTTGCGGACGGAGACGGACACGCCCGGCAGGACCCCGCCCTGCGCATCCGCGACGATGCCGGTGATGACGCCGCGTTCGCCCTGGGCCGCGGCCGTGGCCGCGAGACCCAGCGCGAGGAGGAGCACGAGGAGCTGGAACGTCCGAAGCATAGCGTCCTCCTGACCGAGGTTCCTACAGATGAAAGAGCCGAATCGCGTTGCCCTTCAGGATGCGATCGCGATCCGTGGCCGGCAGCTTGAACTGATCGACCACGGCGCTGGGGTACTCGATGTCCCGCGCGTTGAAGCTGTCGGTGCCGACGACGATGCGGTCGGAGCCGACGAGATCGAGGAGAAAGCGGAGCCCCTCCGGGTGATAGGTGAGGTAGTCGTAATGGAAGCGCCGCACGTAGGTCTTGTACGGACGCTGCGGTTTCGGCCGCTCGCCTCCCATGTGGTCCATGAAGTGCTCGAGCCGCCCGGCGACGAAGGGAAACGCACCGCCGGCATGCGGCAGCACGACCTCGAGCCGTGGGAACCTGTCCAGCGCGCCGGTGCTGATGAACTTGGCCGCGAGGACCGCGTGCGCGAACGTGTTGTCGAGACCCGCGTCGGCCGCCCTCCGCCCGAACAGGTCCGAGTTCAGGTTGTGGAAGAGGATCGGGTAGCCGAGCGCCTCGATGCGCGCCAGCAGCGGCGCGAACTCCGGCTGGAACAGGTAGTCACGGTTGTCGATGGAGTCCGGCAGGTGCACGGCGCGCAGGCCGGGCTTGCCCGCCACGCGGTTCAACTCCTTCAACGCCGCGTCGGCGTCGCGAATCGGCAGCTCGATCGAGGCGATGAAGCGGTCGGGAAACGCCGCGTGCGCCTCGACGCCCGCGTCATTGACGATCTGCGCGAGGCGCTCGCCCTCCTGCGGGGTGACGATTTGCCACGGCATGCCGCCGTTCAAGGTGAGGACGTGCATCTGCACGCCGTGCTCGTCCATCCACTTGCGGCGCTGATCGATGTCGAGCTCCAGCGGGAACGGGTTGCCGAGCGGCTTCCCGAGGTCGGCCATCGCCTTGGCGTAGGACGGCGGCACCCAGTGCGCGTGCAGGTCGATGGCGACCGGGCGATTGGCATTGGCGTTCGCCGGCCGCGCGTTCCACCACGGCTGCAGCGGCGTTTGCGCCGCCGAGTCGGCAGGCTGCAGCGTCGTCAGCGCGCCCAGCCCCGCGCCGGCGCCTGCTGCCGCTGCTGTCTGCAGAAAATCTCGTCGTCCGAGTACGGGCCGCCGCGATGCCCCCTCTGGGTCCTGCATGATCGTCCTCCGTGAAACACGCGTGACGTCGTTGCAGAGAGTCGGGACCGCCTGAAACCGTGCGGATGGTAGCACGTGGAATGAGCGATAATGCGTCCCGCCCTCCCCTGGCTGCTGATTCGAGGACCTTATGACAGACCTTGTCGATCGCCGTACCCGCGTTTGCGTCACGTGGCTCTTCGTCCTCGGGGTCCTGGCGCTGCTCCTCGTGCCCGCCTCGCGGATGGCCGCCCAGGCGACGGTCGGCCAGGCGGATCGGTGGGAGCCGGCGATCAGGAAATTCGAGGAGGCCGACAAGGTCACGCCTCCTCCGCAGAACGCCATCGTCTTCATCGGCGCCTCGAGCATCGTGCGGTGGAACCTGCCAGAGTCGTTTCCGGAGCTGGGGAAGCAGGCGATCAATCGCGGATTCGGCGGATCCCTCGCGGCCGACTCGACGCGATATGCGGACCGCATCGTGATTCCCTACAAGCCGCGGATGGTGGTGTTCTACGCCGGCGACAACGACGTCGAGGCCAATCACACGCCCGCGCAGATCGCGGGTGACTTCACGGCGTTCGAGCGAAAGGTGCACGCGGCGCTGCCCGAGACGGAGATCGTCTTCATCTCGATCAAGCCGAGCATCCGGCGGTTCCCCTGGATCGAGCAGATCAAGGGCGCCAACGCGCTCGTGCGGGAGTACTGCGCCTCGCACCCGCACCTGACGTTCGTGGACATCGTGCCGCAGATGCTCGGGCCGGACGGCAAGCCCAGGAAAGAACTGCTCGTCGAGGACGGCCTGCACATGACGCCGGCCGGCTACAAGATCTGGAACGACGCGCTGAGACCGATCCTGCAGGCGAGCCGGGCGACCCGCTAGACGTTCCAGGAAACGCCCCGCGACGCGGTGGCGCGTCGTCGGGCATTCTCAGCGCTCGGCGGCTTGTTCACGAGCGGCGACTGCGAGCGCCGTGATCGGCGATAGACGGTAAACCGCGGCGCCGGCTGTAGAGATCGAGTCCGTCGGGCATCGAAAGCTGCATCGTCGCTCACGAGGCAGGTCGACGAGCCGGCGCCAGCGGTTTTCCACGGCGTCGAGCCTGGAGCCGCGAGGGAACAGGGCGCCGAGCGCAAATGCCCACAGCGCGCGAACATGCCGCCGAGCGCTGAAGAGGTCCCGCGCGCGACAGTGGACTGCGCGGCTGCGCCTCCTGCCGCGCGGCATATGATCCGCTGATGGCCATCGATGAACCGACTGAAGACTTCGCCGCGATGTTCGAGGCGTCGGTCAAGGCGAAGCGCATCGAGAAGGGTCAGACCATCGACGGCACGATCGTCGCGATTGGTCCGGAAGTGGCCTTTGTCGATGTCGGCGGCAAGGGCGAGGCCGCCATCGCGCTCGAAGAGCTGAAGGACGCCGAGGGCCATGTCGAGGTCGCCGTCGGCGACCGCATCCAGGCTGTCGTCGTCTCGACCGCCGGGGGGCTGACCCTCTCACGGAAGCTCGCGCTCGGGGCCGCCTCGCTGCGGCAGCTCGAAGACGCCTTCCAGTCGGGCCTGCCGGTGGAAGGAAAGGTCGAGCGCGCGGTGAAGGGCGGCTACGAAGTGCGCATCGCGCGTCAGCGCGCGTTCTGCCCGCTCTCGCAGATCGACACCATCCGCTCGGACGCGGCCGCCCACGAAGGCCGCGTCTACCAGTTCCGCATCGTCGAGTACAAGGAAGGCGGCCGCAATCTCATCGTCTCGCGGCGGGCGCTGCTCGAGGAGGAGCAGCGCGCACAGGCCGTCGAGATCCGGCGCTCGATCGTCGCGGGTGCGGTCCTGACCGGACGCGTGACGTCGGTGCGCGAGTTCGGCGCCTTCGTCGATCTCGGCGGCGGTGTGCAGGGGCTGCTGCACGTGTCGGAGATGGGGTGGGCGCGCGTGTCCGACACCTCGCAGGTCGTCAAGGCCGGCGATCAGATCACCGTCAAGGTCCTGCAGGTCGACGAGAGCAGGGAAAAGATCTCCCTCGGGTTGAAGCAGCTCACCGCCGATCCGTGGTCGAACGTCGGGACCACGTACCAGGTCGGGCAGGTGCGGACCGGCCGCGTCACGCGCATCGCGCAGTTCGGCGCGTTCGTCGAGCTCGAGCCCGGCGTCGAGGCCTTGGCGCACATCTCGACGTTCGGTCCGGCGGGACGAGCCGGGAAATCGTCGATGGAGCTGACCCCGGGCATGACCGGGGCGTTCGAGATTGCGAGCATCGACCTCGAGAAGAAGCGGATCGGCGTCGCGCTGGTCCCGGAAGATTCGGCGCGGGCCGGGAATGCGGAAGACACCGAACACCAGGACGCCCCGGCGGAGCGGTTCGGATCGCTGGCCGACAAGCTGCGCGGCGCGCTCGAACGGCGCGAGAAGTGACCATGCAGGTGCGGACGAACTGTTGTAGGCTTCGCACATGTTTCCGCCCACCCGCGGCGCCGCGGTTCTCGCTGGCATAGCCCTCTCGGCCGCATCGCTGTCACTCCAGGCGCAGGCACCCGCGGCGACGCCCCCGCTGCCCGACGGTCCCGGGCGCGCGCAGGTCACCATGCAGTGCGCCAACTGCCACGCGCTCGACGTCGCGCTGAGCAAGCGCGGGACGGCGGACGAGTGGAGCGCGATCGTGAAGACGATGGTCGAGCGCGGCGCGGTGATCACGAACGCGGATGCCGCGACGATCGCCGCCTATCTCGGCCAGCACTTCGGACCCAATGCGGCGGCGCCCGCCGCGCGTCCCGCGCAGGTCGCGGGTCTTCCGGACTTGCCCGGCCGCGACGTGCTGACCCGCCGGTGCATGCAGTGCCACCAGATGAGCATGTGGACCGCCTTGCGGCAGGATCGCAAAGCCTGGGAGAGCACCGTCTACCGGATGGTCGGGCGCGGCGCGCTCTGGACCGAGGACGACATCCGCGCCATGGCCGACTACCTCGCTCGCATCAGAGGACCGCAATGAGAAATCTCGTCGCGCAACTGTTGTCCAACGGGATCTCGCGGCGCGACTTCGTGCGCCGCCTCGTCGCAGCCGGCGTGACGACGACGGCCGCGCACGCGGTCCTCGACTCGGTGACGGCGATCGCCCAGACACCTGGCGCGCCACCGGTCTCGCCCGAATCCATCAAGCTGTTTCAGGGCACGGGTGGCGAGGCCTTCGCCGAGCAGCTCATCGCCTCCGGCGTCAAATACGTGTTCGGCAACTCGGCGAGCGAGGACGCGCACTTCTACGACGCGCTGCTGGATCGGCCGCAGCTCCAGTACATCCTGACGCCGCACGAAGGTCCGGGCGCCGCGATGGCGGCCGGCTACGTGAAGGCCTCGGGACAGCCGGCGATCGTCATGTCGGCCGGCGCCGTCGGGTTGCCCAACGCGCTCGGCCAGATGTTCAACGCGTGGAAGGAGCAGACGCCCCTCGTCTTCTATGCGTACCGCACCGAAGACTCGATTGCCGCCGGCCGCGACGGGTTCGAGGAGCTCCCCGGGCAGGAACAGCTCGCCGCGCCGATGACGAAGCTCTCGTGGACGGCACGCCGGCCGGAGCTGATTCCCGACACCATCCGCCGCGCCTTCCGTGTCGCGTGGACGCCGCCCTACGGGCCGACCTACGCCAACTGGAACTCCGATTACACCGAAGAGAAGTTCACGGCCGAAATCATCCGGCACGAGCAGGTCGACCCGCGCATGCGCGTGCGGCCGAACCCCGTCGAAGTGCAGCGCGCCGCCAAGCTCCTCGTCGAATCGCGCCTGCCGCTGCTCATCGTCGGCGACGAAATCTACAAGGCGAGGGCGTTCGACAAGGTCGTGCAGCTGGCGGAGCTCCTCGCGATCCCGGTGACGCAGGCGCGCAGCGTGTACACGAACTTCCCGCAGCAGCATCCGCTGTGGATCGGCAATATCCCCGCGGGCCGCATCGAGACGCTGCCGTATCCCGGCGGCGCCCCCGATGTCGTCATCAACATCGGCAACAAGCTGCAGCACAACTCGGCCGCGCTGACCGTGCCGCGCAAGACGCCCTTCATCGACATGCGCAACGACGGCGCGAGCATGGGCAACGTGCTGACGACGGCCGCGCCACTGGTTGCCGATGTGGCGTACGGGACCGAGGATCTGCTGGCGGCGGTGAACGACCTGATGACGCCGGCGATCAAGTCGCGCGTCGCGCAGCGGCTCGACGAGGTGCGGGCGTTCGGCGCCAAGGCGCGGCAGATGCGCGCGCTGGTCTCGAAGAATCCGTTGTGGGACGCCAGCCCGCTCGAGGCGGATCGCGTGACGTACGAGCTTGCGCAGTGGGCCGACAGGGACGCGATCGTGATCAACGAGGGCGGCTCGCTGGAGGTCGCGCACAGCTGGGAGTTCGACCCGCGCGGCGGCCGCGAGCTGTTCTTTTACTACGGCGCGCATCTCGGCTCCGGTGTCGGCACCGCCGCCGGCGTGCAGCTGGCGCGGCCGGGCAAGCAGGTGATCTGCCTGACCGGCGACGGATCGTTCCTCTTCGGCCCGACGGCGCTCTGGAACATGGCGCGCCTGGAGCTGCCGGTCCTGACCATCGTCTACAACAACCACGCGTACAGCGGCCCGCACAATCGCGCGATTGCCAACCTCGGTGGCGGCGGCCGTTCAATCGACGCGCGCAGGTTCGTGCACGACTACCTCGGGAAGCCCGACATGGACATGTCCGCGATCGCCCGCGGTTTCGGCGTGGACGGCGAGCGGGTGAAAACACCGGCCGACCTGAAGGCGGCGCTCGGTCGCGCGCGAAGGAAGATGGCCGACGGCAAGCCCTATCTCATCGACGTCGAAGTGGCGCGCCACGGTCCCGGCTGGACCGACGATCCGTGGGTGCCGACGCGCGCCTAGAGGAGGAACGATGCGCACGAGAAGCCTCGGCATCCTGGTGACGTGCGGCGCGATGGCCGCGCTGTCGCTGACGATCTCGTCGGTCTCGATCGCGCAGGCGCCTCCGGCGTCCGCGTCCACGCCTCTTCCGGCCATCGCTCCGGCGACTCCTCCGGCTTACGTCGTCAACCTGGCGACGCCCGAAGGGATGGGCGCCTTCAAGGCCCAATGGAAGAACATGGACGTGAAGATCGTCGAGGCGCCGGCGATGCCGAATGCCGGACCGGCGTGGAAGACCTCCTACGACATCACGCCGAAGGCAGGTGACGAGGGATTCGACGATTCATCGTGGCCGGCGATCGAGCCGAAAGGGCTGCTCGAACGGCGCGGCGGCGGCCATCTGTTCATGACGTGGTTTCGCACGAGCCTGACGGTCCCGGCGAAGATCGGCGAGTTCGACACGGCGGGGGCGATGGCGGTCCTCACCTTCACCATCGACGATTACGCCGAAGCGTGGGTGAACGGGCAGATGCCGCGCCGCGTCGGAAGACCGAGTCCGGCAACGATTCAGGGCTTCAACATGCCGAACCGAGTCGTGCTCGCCGAGCAGGTGAAGCCCGGCGACAAGTTCCAGGTGGCCATCCTCGGCATCAACGGGCCGATTTCGCTCGCGCCGCCCAACCCGGTGTTCTTCCGCGAGGCGAAGGTCGAGTTTTTCCGTTAGCGCGCCGATCGCGCGTGGGTCGACACGTTTCGAGGAGCGACTATGCCTAGAAAAACGAACAGACGCGAGTTTGTGCAGGTTGCCGGCCTGGCTGCGTCGGGCTTCATCGCCGCTGCCGATCCGCTGGCTGGCGCCATCCCCGAACCGCAGGCGCGGCCGGCGCCGCAGGCGCGACCGGGGACGGGCTCGATGGGCGCACGCTTTCGCGCGTTGATGAACGGGCCGGAGCCGCTGATCTGCCCCGGCGCCTACGATGTCCTGACGGCTCGCCTCATCCAGGTGCACGGGTTCAAGGCCGCGTTCGTCGGCAGCAGCGCCCCCAACCAGGAACTGGTCGCCCTGCCGGATCAGGCGGTTGTCACGGTGTCCGAGATCATCGCCTATAACGGCGTCATCGCCTCGAACGTGGACATCCCGATACTCGCGGACGTGGACGACTTCGGCGCCACGCCGCTGAACGTCTACCGCTTTGCGAAGGACGCTGAACGAGCCGGCATCGGCTGCGCGGCGTTCGACGACCGGATGCCGCTCAATCGCGCCACCGCCTACAACGTGCCGGGCGTCTTTCCGAAGGCGCGGATGATCGACAACATCCACGCCGCCGCGGACGCGCGCACGGACATGGTCCTCATCGCGAGATGCCTCGCTCCGACGCCGAACAACTCCTACACGGAGATGCTGGATCGCGCGGCGGCCTATGCCGAAGCCGGTGCGGACGCCGTGTGGATTGGGTTGCCGACGGCGCAGGACTACGTGCGCGCGGCCGGCATGATCAAGAAGCCGCTGATGGCGGTGATCGGCAGCGCGAACCTGCCGGCGACGGCCGCCTCGATGAAGGCGGCGCGCATCGCGGTCGGCCAGTCGGCGAGCATGGTCAACATTGCGCTCGGCGCCATCGACAAGGCGCTGGTCGAATTGAAGACCACGGGCCGGATGACCGAGGCGCAGAAGGGGGCCCTGGGCCGCGAGACCACGGAGAAGGTCGAGCAGGTGGACGAGCTCAACGCCCGCTCGAAGAAGTACAACCTTCCCAGCGCCTCGGCCCCGGAACGCTAGCGCGGATTTCAGTCTCTGTGGCGCGCCTGACAAGGCTCGCGCCACAGGTGACGGCGGAGGGCTGCTGTGGCTACGACACTCACCGTCAATCAGCGCGTGCAGACCGTCGATGCGGCGCCTGACACGCCGCTGCTGTACGTCCTCTCGAACAATCTCGAGCTGCAGGGACCGCGATTCGGGTGCGGGCTGGCGCAATGCGGCTCGTGCTCGGTGCTCCTCGACGGCGTCGAGATACGGTCGTGCGTCACGCCGCTCTCGGCCGTCGCCGGCAAATCGGTGACGACGCTCGAGGGCCTGCCCGCCTGGTACGCGCGAGAGAAGCGGCTCGCGAGCGCGCCCGAGCTGCATCCCTTGCAGCAGGCCGTGATCGATGAACAGGCGCTGCAGTGCGGCTACTGCTACAACGGCCAGATCGTCAAAGGGGCGGAGCTGCTGTCCAGGAACTCCCAGCCGACGGTCGAACAGATTCGGACGGCGATGAACGGCCACCTGTGCCGGTGCGGCACGTATCCGCGCATGATCAAAGCGATCCAGCGCGCCTCGCGCGCGATGCTGGGAGGCGGACGATGAGCGGCGACTTCTCCGCCACGATATTTCCCAGGCGCGACTTCCTCAAGGCGGGCGGCGCGCTGCTCGTCGGCCTCACCTTCGCGCCGCGCGTGGACGCGCAGCAGCCGCCCGGGGGCGCGATTGCGGGTCCGTTCACCCCGGATCCGGAGCAGCTCGATACCTGGATCGCCATTCACGCCGACAACACGGCGACGGTCTTCCTCGGCTACGTCGAGCTCGGTCAGGGGAATTCGACGGCGTTGTTGCAGATCGCTGCCGAAGAGCTCGACCTCGACATGTCACAGGTCTCGACGGCTCGTGTCGAGACCGGCAAGTCGCCGAACCAGGGGGGAACCAACGCCAGCGCGTCGATCAATCGAGGCGGACCGCGAATCCGGCTCGCGGCGGCGGATGCACGGCAGGCACTCCTGGCCCGCGCCTCGGAGCGGCTCGGCGCGCCGGTCGAGCGCCTGACCGTCAGCCGCGGAGTGGTGTCGGTCGCCGGCAATCCCGCGCAGTCGGTCACCTATGGTGCGTTGATCGGCGACCGCCGATTCGACGTGCCCTATACCGGCAAGGCGCCCGTCAAGGATTACCGCAATCACAGGATCGTGGGCGCGAGCGTGCCGCGCAACGACATGCCCGCCAAGGCGAGCGGCAAGTACGTCTACATGCAGCACGTCCGCGTGCCGGGCATGCTGCACGGCCGCGTGGTGCGCCCACGCGGTCAGGGCGCGTATGGAGACGGCGCCCGCGTCGTGAGCCTGGACGCCGGTTCAATCAGCGACATTCCTGGCGCGCGCGTGGTGCGGCGACGCGACTTCGTGGGGGTGGTGGCGCGCGAGGAGTGGGATGCGGTTCGCGCCGCCCAGCGGCTGCGCGTGACGTGGGACCTGCCGGAGTCGTTGCCCGCCACGCCGGCGGCGCTCTTCGAGCGGATGCGCGCCGCGAAGACGATCGACTCGGTCGTGATGGATCGCGGCGGCGTCGATGGCGCGTTCGCGGGCGCGCGCCACGTCGTGTCGCACCGGTTCGACTCGCCCTACCAGATTCACGCGGGTTTCGGACCGAACTGCGCCATCGCCGACGTCAAGGCCGATTCGGCGCTCGTCATGTGCTCGACGCAGGGCCCGTATGCGACGCGCGCCAAGATCGCCGAGGTCCTGCAGGTGCCCGAGGGAAACATCACGGTCCGCTACTACGAGGGCTCCGGCACCTTCGGCCGCAGCTGCTACGACGATGTGGCGCAGGCGGCGGCGGTGATGTCGCAGGAGGCCGGCGCTCCGGTGCGCGTGCAGTTCATGCGGTGGGACGAGCACGGGTGGGACAACTTCGGACCGGCGCACACGGCCGACGTGAAAATCGCCGCCGATGCCGCCGGCAAGCTCGTCGCCTACGAGTATCACGGGTGGCAGCACACGTGGAGCGTGACGGAAACGACCGCGCAGCTGGCGGCGGGACGGCCGGCGAGCGAGGGGCAGGATGGCCGCGCGCAGTCGCTCACCCCGACCAATACCGGCGAGATGTATGCGCTGCCGCACTGGCGCATCGTGAATCACCGCGTCCCCGGCCTGCACGGCTACTTCAAGGGAGCGCCGCTGCGGTCGCCGCTGGACCTCGCCATTGCCTTTGGCGCGGAGCAGGTCATCGACGAACTGGCGTACCTCGCCGACATGGATCCGTACCTGTTCCGGCGGCAGAACATGAACGGCGATCGCTGGCTGGCGGTGCTGAACGCGGCCGCCGAGGCGGCGAAGTGGAGCCCGAGAAAGGCGGCGGGGGCTCTCTCGAAGGCGCGTGTCGTGAGAGGACGCGGCATCGCGGTCGGAACGCACCTGTCGTCCTACGGCGCCGCCGTGGCGGAGATCGAGGTCGACCGGAACACCGGCGTGATCGTTGCCAGGCGGATGTACGGCGCGCTCGAAGCCGGCCAGATCGTGAACCCCGGCTTCGTCGAAAACCAGATCGGCGGCATGCTGGTCCAGGCGGCCAGCCGGATGCTGAAGGAAGAGGTCACCTTCTCGCGCACGAACGTCACGAGCGTGGACTGGGTCAGCTATCCGATTCTCCGCTGCAGCGAAGCGCCGGAAGTCTTCCCGGTCATCGTCAAGCGGCAGGATCAGCCGTCGACCGGCGTCGGCGAAGAGGTGATCGCGGCCGCGGCGGCCGCGATCGCCAACGCGTTCTTCGACGCGACCGGCGTGCGGCTGCGCGAGCAGCCGATGACGCCGGCGCGAGTGCTGGCGGCGCTTCGGCGCGGCTGACGCAAGCGACCAGACGTAGCGCCCAGACGTAGAGGCGGACCTTCAGGTCCGCCTGACAGACCAGACCTACCGAGAGCGCGACCAGTTCAAGACGGGACACCGCGGGGCAGATTACTCTTGGGCAGGACGGCCCGCCTTCCGCTTGTAGGAATCGACAGCGATTCGGATTCCTTCCGCGTAGGGAGTTCCCGCAAAACCGAATTCTTTCGCGAACTTGGTCGAGTCGAACAGGTAGGCGGAATCGCTCTGATAGAGCATCTCGTATGACTCGCCGACGAGAGGATTGAACCACCCGGCCACCCGAAGCACCGGCCGGCTCAATACGCGGTATTTGGGAGCCATCCCGAATGCCTTCGCGGCCATGGCGATGAATTCTTTGCCGGTTGGCGGATCGGGCGCAGTTGGGAGATGCCACACCTGGTTCCACGCGGTGTTCCGCTCGGCCAGCATGACCACACCCTGTGCCGCATCCGGTGTGAACGTCAGCGAGTGAGGCACCGAAGCGTTGACCAGCCAGGAGGCGCGTGACCCTTTCGACAAGGGCTCGAGCACCAGGACGTTCGGGACGCCGTTTTGCGCATCCGGTCCGTAAAAATCTGCGGAGCGGGCGATCATCGCGCTCAGACCGCCCGCCTTCACCTCGCCCATCAGCGCTGCAGCGATCTTCGCGCGGACCTCTCCCTTCTTCGAGCGTGGCGCATACGGTGTGTTCTCCGTCATCGGGCCGTCGACTTTCCCGTACATGTAGACGTTGTCGAAGAAGACCAGCCTCGCTCGTGCTCGTTTGCAGGCTTCGATCGTATTCGCCATGATTCGCGGCCACAGATCCTGCCAAACCCTGAAGTCGTACTTCAGGCCTGCGAGCAGGAACACGACGCTCGAGCCAGCGACCGCCCCGATGGTCTGCTCCCGATCGGCAAGATCTGCTCTGCATACCTCCGATCCCGGCAACGGATTCGGATGGCGACTGACCAGGCGGAAGGGCGTGTGCCTGGCGGCGAGGAGCTTGCCGAGCTCATTACTGATCGCACCGCCCGCACCAAGAATCGTCGTCACTTTGCCGCCGTCACGGCTGTCTCGCGTACCTGTAGGGCCCCGTTATGTGAATCTCCACGACGTCGGTCGCCGTGCCCGTGCCGTCGACAATGAACTGGTAGCCCAGCCCCAGGCCTTCAAACAACGTCTGCGATTGCGGCACCAGCGGCCGCGAGTCGTCGCCGGGGATCGTGCCGCCGGGAATCCTGGCGATCAATTGGCCGCCGGAGAGCGAGACTTCGACCGTACGCGGCCTTCCCGCCCAAACCCCTTTGTAGACGCCGACATATCGCGCCAGCACGTCTGACGGCACGGTGACCACGGTGCGAGCCGCATCCGCGAGACTGCCCGCCCAGTGTTCGCTGCTGCGTTCACAGACAGCCTCGAGCATTTCCGTATCGGCGGCCAGCGTCATGCTCGCTGTAAAGCCCCACGGCTTCGCGTACGCGGCCGGGTCGATGTAGGTCACCTCCACTTCCAGGTCGCCGACGTCCCGGCGTCGGTATCGCTCTGTCGTCCGCAACGATTCCGTATGAGGCACACCAGCATCAGTCAGCCATGTCTTGTCGTTGAAGCCGACACTGTCCACGACGAGTGTGTCCCCGTCCCAGCGCCCCACCGAGTACCCCATCCAGCTTGGTGCGGGCCCGGCCTCCAGTTCGCGGCCGTCCATGTGAATCACGCGATAGGTGAGGTCGTCGTTCAGGATCGCGATGGCGGCGGGCGTCTGGAGGATACGCTTCCAACCTGCAAACCGGCCGGACTCAGGCCCGCTCGGCAGGCATTGAAAGAAAGGACGCATCCTGTAGTAATCGTGCTCGTGCTGATGAACGACGTCGTTGACCCACGGCTGCGCGTTGGCAAGGTCGGGGCGAAAGACGGGAGCCGGCCCATTCCAGATTCCGGTCAAATCGGGCTTGCCGTCGGGGCCCCGCGGCGCCGGTGCGGTGAGGTCCGGCTTGCCGTCTTGAGTGCGCGGAATGCCAGGAGTAGGCCGATCCAGCCACTGGGCCTCAGCCGAAATCGCCCCCATCGTCAGAATCAGCGCCGCGAGCAACAGCCGCATATCGCCCTCCGATTTCCTTCTGGAACGGCGTCGGTCGATGCCGGGATGGTAACACTCCGAGGCAGCAACGAATCGAGACGATCCGCACGCCGCCTCACCGCCCCATCGATGGCGCCCCGTGCAGCCTTCATGCGACCGGTTCTTCAGCCAGGTGTTCTGCTTCCCACGCGCGGAAAAACTTCATGGCCCTGTCGAAATACCGGTCGTTCATCCACCC